>ERZ772820.562-NODE-562-length-35231-cov-7.124119_pt1 | contig 35231 bp, 36 predicted proteins | sample MGYA00511377_ERZ772820 | MGnify/ENA primary metagenome ERZ772820 (study PRJEB29015, sample SAMEA2737684) | human gut metagenome | biome: human gut; feature: human-associated habitat; material: faeces | place: China | collected 2012 ... | reverse complement strand
TCATTGATTTGCTTGTCTGTGAAGTCACCATATATGTATTGCATATTAGGACTCCATGTTAATATAGGAATTGTACATATATCCGTAATCACGAATACGTTTATTTAATTCAGTTTTCATGGAATCCAAACGATCAATCATATTTTTATGATTGTCAAGTAGCTTCTTTTCTTCCTTGCCGCCTATCATTACTGATGTGTGCATAATAGAATCAACCTGTGGCTGTAACCACTCAATCGTCATTCCAAGTACAAGAATTCCTGCGACAAAATTCATATCAGCCGTTTCGTCTACTGAATTATTCAGCGTAAAATCTAACTGTTGAATTTCATCATCGAGTGTGAGAGAAGAGAATAGTCTACGCACCCTTGGATTAGCAATTACATTGTTTAATCGCTCTGTATATATCTCAAGCAAATCGTTTTCGTCAAGAGAGAGTTCTTTCGGATCTGAAATTCGTCCTCTTGTTCTTGAAAAAATTGTTTCATATGGAAGTAACATTGTGTACCTCCTTTAATTATTCCTGAACTAATGTAAGCAACATATTAGTGCCGAAAATTTCATCAAGAGCTTTAATTCTCTGTACACTGTCAAGAACATGTGAATCAATCATAGTAGCAGCAATACCTTTAATAGATTCCTTTGCGCCAATAGGGAGATTAGCAATTTCTGCTTTCATCTGTGAAATTGGAAGTAAAAGAATCTGATTAAGATCACTTGTATCATACATTGAATCATAAAAATCTTTTACAGACTTGTTCTGATTAATAAAATCTTCATCCTCAATAATAATTCTTGGAGAGTAAATATTTGCATTAGCACGAGTTCTAACAAGATAAATTAAATCTCTATATTCAACATCTTCAACATCTCCGCAATCTGCCCAACTATAAAGAATATGTGAACGACTTCCTTCAATATAAAGCCCACCACTTACGATTGAACGACAAGGAATTGTGTCTTCTGGATTAAACTTTCTTTCCTCTACAACAACCTCATTTACAACGGGTTCATTGACTGTTTTTGACTCATTTGTTTCTTTTACATCGGTTTCTTTATTAGCTACATCCTTTTTGGACGAAGTAGTTGTTTTCTTAGTATATGGCATTCCTTTTATTCCTTTCTAACAAAAGAGAGCAGTTTCACCTGCTCTCTAAAGTATTTTTATTACTCTAATGTCCACTCACCGTGATATCTTGTCATAAGAGTACCAACACCCATGCGTCTCTGTACTTCGTAAGACTGCATATCATCCTGAGTTGCACCCTTCTCATTCACTTCAAGTTCTGTCTCTCCATAATCAACAAACTTGATGAACTTGTCGTCAACTGCTGGCATGATATAGAGTTTCTTGTTATCAACAATAGGAGTAGCGAGTGTCTTATCAGTAAACTTCTGTGGAATTTCCATAAGAGGTGTTCCTTCATATCCACCAATTATACCTGTATTAGCAACAGACTCTTTAATTGAGTTAGCTGGATCAGCCCAATCAACCTTTGTAAGAGCATTAAGAGCCTTTAATGCTGTCTTAGTACCCATAATAACAACACCACTCTCGTTAGCAGCTCCGACCTTTTCGATAATTGCATCGAACTGAGCCTTTGTGGCAGCTGCTAAAGCACCAGTACCCTTAAGAGTAGCAGGAACAGGAATAAGGTTTACACCATTTGCAAACTGTGCGGAAATAAGTGTCTGTACCTTCTGAACGTATGCTTTAACAACAGTGTCAACGAATGAACCCCAATCCTTTCTACCTGTAAGGAAGAGGCGAATATCTCCACCAACCTTGATACCATAATTAGCAGTATCTACATGGTAAGACTGACCAGAACCAAGTCTCTGCATAGACAGATCATGATGATCGCCAGATACCTTACTTACAGTAAGAATAACTTCGTCATCAGCCCAGAACTCATTTCTATCTCCGTCCTTCATATTCTTAGACTCAACCCATGTATTGAAGAATTCGTTCTCAGAAAGACCATGAGCAATCTGTGTATCAATAATTTCTTCAACAACCTCGAAGAACTGTGTTCCTTTCTCAGAGTTTAAAGCTCTCTTAATCTGCTTGTTTGTAGAATCCTTTGTAAGACCAAGGAACTCAAAACAAGCCTTTCTAATTGTGTCACTAGCTTCAGCCTTAGATACCACACGATTAGCTTCAGCATCATAAATCTCACGACCTGCACCGAGGTCAAACATTAAATTTTTTACACTTGTATCTAACATTTATCTAATTCTCCTTTCTCTAAAATTACTCACCCTTTTTAGCGAGCTGTTTTGCGGCAGTTACGCCAGTAATAACCTTGAGTTCAACTTCGTCCTTTGCTGCAACAGCAGTAGCAAATCCATCTGCTGAAATCTCAACAACGTCACCAACTGCAAGTTCATAAGCTCTAACTACCTGAGTAGGAGCATTTGTATAGTTACTTTCCTTCTTAAACTCATTTGAGTATGTTTCCTCAATCATTGGAACCTGGTATACAAATAAGGCATCGCCTGGATCAGTAACTTCAACGTAATAATTTCCGTTAGCTGCTACACCAACAACCTTTCCTGCGAACTTAGTAGGAGCTACAGCCTTGTAAAGATCCAACTCAATAAAATCGCCCTTACCAACGAACCAACCATTGTCCACGAATTTCTCAGCAGCTTCAGCTAACTGAATGTTATAAATGTGCTTTCCACCATTAGAAGCAAGAACCTTGCTTGGGAAAGCTACTGCATGTTTTGCAATACTAACCTGAATCATGTTTTATCCTCCTTAAATTTTTGCATTAAAAAAGACACTCAAAATGAGTGCCAACAAATGTGTTTATATTTCATTTTTTATTTGCTAAAAAGATTTCCATAGCGGTTATTCTTCTTAGTTTTGTTTACATTAGCGAATACTTTCACGGTTGACTTTTTCTGGGTTTTATCAGTGGTAGCTGCAAAAGTCTTCATGTTAGAATCTGCATAGATAAGTTTTGCTTCCTTTTCTAAATCTTCGAGAGAGTAGTTATCCATATTTGTATACAGTTTCTCAAAATCCTTATTAATGAAATTTCCTTCTTCATCCTTTTCGGAAATAGAAGCGAAGTTTTCATTTGCAAGAATTTCCTCACGCTTTGCATGAAGTTCATTCTTTTCTACTGTCTCCTTAAACTCTTTGAGTGCAGCGTAGTTTGAACGCATAGACTGTAACTCTGCAAATTCACTATCTGTCAAAAGTTCACGATGTAAATTGTATCTTTCTCCATCAAAAGCTACATTATCACCGTCTTTTGTATAGTTCTGACCGAAGATTTTATCACCATTCCAGTTCTCATATGTAAAATGATCATCGTAAACAGCGTTGATAAAGTACCACTCATTATCAGCATCTTCATATTCAGATAAAAGCTGGTAAAGTGCATATCTTGTATCTTCATGACTGATTTCATATGTACGAACAATCTTTTCAAAAGTCTGACTTTCTCCTTCATCACCATCTGGATCAGAAGCTCCTTCGCCATCACCTTCTCCATCATTGGAAGGCTCACCAGATTCTCCACTACCTGAATTATCTCCTTCTGAATTGTCATCATCGAACATCTCAGCGAATTTTGCTTCAAGTTCCTCATCTGACATTTCCGTATAGTCGAATGTTACATCTTCAGCAGTCTTACCATATTTGGCAAGTAACTCTTCAAATTTTGTCATTTTGTTATTTGTTCCTCCTTCCTTTGATTTTTGATTTATATCAAAACTCTCAAGAATATTAGTTAATTTCTCTAAAGTTTCAACCAATTTGTTATCTGTGTTAAATGTTACTGTTTCCGTATTTACAGCGAAATCTTCAATTTTAAAATTACTTCCTGCCATACCAGGGGATACATCCTTTGACAGAAGAGTAAGACCTGATACATAAAAATCATCTAACTGCAAAGTTTTATTAGCAGTATTAAATGATAACTCCCTAATGCATAATTCCACCGAACAATCTACAGTTCCACGTCTATTAAGAATCTCAATTGCATCTTGACAATACTCATCGTATAAATAACCATATAAAACTGCACGATTTACGCCAGCGTCTTCATCATATTCAATAGTAGTCTTTGTGCCATCAATAACACCGATAGGCTGTTCCTCATATACAACTTTGTCGTTACCATCTTTGTCAGTAGTCACATAATAATCATGGCTACCGAAATCTAATTCATTATCTGAATTGGTAGTGATATGTGCTAAAATTGGGCGAAAGTTTGCCGATGGGACATTTTCATTGAAAGATTCTTCGGAGATTTCCGATTTATTGAGATTGACATGATCGTGAAATGCACGACTGACAAATGGAGTAAGAGACTCTTTATGTTTATCTTCATCTTTGGAAGTTTTTTCAAAATTACCATTCATACGAACCATGAGTTCTTTACCGAAGTCATTACTACTGAAATGAGCAAAGTTATTTTTTAGACAAAACTCATAAAGCTCATCAATAGACATGATTCGTCTTTTCTTCTTTTTTGGCATTATTTAACCTATTCCTCCTTTCTTTGTTGATACCACTCAGATAGGAGAGTGGCTAAAATGTTAGCATATTGCTAAACTGGATTTTCTTCATATCTATATCATTTGAAAACTGCATCTTATCAGAATTCAAAAATACATAAATACCATTATTGTTCTGTATCTGCTGATACCCTTTATTAGATAGAAGAGTAGCAGTAGATTTATCCTGTGTACGAATAAATTTCTTGTTCATACTGATACCTCCTCGTTAATTTGCTTTATCTCTCTTGTCACGACTAGCTTCGCCTTCATCTGAAATTGCCGTATCCGATAATGTAGGTTTAACACCTTCGTTGTCACCAGTATTGGATGTTGTATGTGAACTTTGAACAGGAATAAAATTGAGATTTAGACATTCATTTTCTAAGAAATGTAAAGATAATGTCTCTCTTTCAGAGAAGCCATTTAGACTATTTACCAATAATTTTGGTGCAAGACCATAAGTGTTATCTTTAAGAATACTTTCTTTATAAGCATCCTTAGTATAAACCGACACTTCTATAAATTTAACAAAACTTGGATTATCAACATAATAAGAAATTATTCTATTTACAATTGCTTGTGTCTGTGGAAGTAACATAGAAATTGCAAATTCTGTATCAGCTCTGATAGCTGCGTTAAAAGCAGTTGAACCGCTAATAGAACTTGAATTAAGAATCTGAGCACCACCAGAAGTATTAAGAACTGTCTTTGTGGCATTTTCTACCTTATTTGTATCAGTAGCTTTATCTGAATCGAAACTAATCTGATTAATTTTTCCTGGTATGATAGCAGCAGAAGTATAGTCTGGTAATGCTTCATTGACCATTCTCTGCCAATAAGGTAATACTAATTCAGGATCTACTTTCCATTCATTGACATCATCAGCACCAGATAGTGTTTCAAGTTCCATCCAAATCATTTTATATATTTCTTGTTGATCAGCAATACTCTGAATATCTTCAAGGTCAAGCAAGTTTACCAAACTATTCAGCAACCCACTAAAAACTGGAACAATAGTTTCCCAATCTTCAGCATGAGCTTTTAAGCATACACCTTGTTCTCCAATTGGTTGCCATTTACTTTCGCCATTTTGTTGTGACTTATTGTACATTGATACAAAAGGTTCACCCCAAATATCTAACAGGTCTTTATTTCTTTTAAAATAATCCATATTCATAGTAAACGCAAAATCACCAGTACCTGTATAAACACCAGAAATTTTACAATAATCGGATGGAAGTGGAAGAATAAAGAATGGAGATTTAGAGTCTGATTCTGGATCAAAATAATAACATCCATAAAAAACATCTTCTCTAAAACATGTCATATAAGCTTTTAGAAACTCATATTGCAAGTTCATTTTATCAAGTGCCTTTAATGTATCATTATATGATTTAAGCACTGAATCTTTGTCGTTATCTTTGACCAAATTATGTTCTGGTATTACAGAACGTGCATCCAAACAAAACATATTTGCATTGTAAGCAATAAGCCTAAAATAAACCTGCGACCTATAGTATAAATATCTGGATAAGTTTCTGAGGTTGACTTCATTGGAAGTTATGTTTTGGAGATAACTTCTCAAATCTTCCTTATTAAAATTACTTATAGTCGTATAAGTAGTTGATTTTGATGTATCTCTAAAATTAGTAAACGCATCATTAGCAGCATCAAAGTTTTCTATTCGTCTTTTGTTCTTCTCATAAAAATCTCTCATTTCGGCTGCTGTTGGTTGTGTATTAGTTTTAGCAGGTGCATTAGCATCCACTTTCTTTGTTCTTGGCATTTTTGGTAATGCACCTCCTTTTAATTAAACATACTGAATCTGCGTCCTTGTCTTATAGGAAGCATATTCAATAAAGCTTGTGTATCATTATTTTTTGGTTTTAATTTAACACCTAAATCTTGAGCTATTTTAAAATTGTACTCTAGTGCCGAGAATCTATCTTTACGCATTCCCGGTTTTTCAACAATTTTAATATTTGTACCTTTTATTTCATGATCAAGATTGATAAGTTCATTTACCATCAAAGATGTCTGTATATATGGCAATTTTAACATAGCTTGTTCTTTAGATGTCATCTTTGCATATCCACGAATTTTCTTAACTAATTCATCAGCTTCAAATTCAGATGTTAAAAGATTAATAGAACCATTCTGAAATCCTGCACGTAATGCAATGGCTGCTTTGGTATTAAAATCAGCGGTAGCCTTAATAGACCAAACAACTTTATTAGCGTTACGAATTTTACATCTATCAGCCATATTATCATCATTAATACAAGTCATTGCTTCATATGTAACAGCATATTCAGCGTCATACTGTGGCTTAATTATAAAGTCATACACGCCAATACCTTGACCATTAGTATCAAGAACTAAATCAGTACAATTAAATTGATAGAATAACCTCATAACCAAGATTCCTAATTCATCTGTTGTCATTCCTTCGTGAGTTTCTAAGTAGACAATATTTGAAATATAATCATTTTTTTCAGTCGGAATTGCAGAATTAATAATAAGTGCGGCAGCATCATTATTATGTTTTTTGCTTGCCAATAATGCTACATCGACAGACAATATCCGTTTTTCATTTGTTGCTAATTCGGGGATTTTAATTTGATGATTACGATATATCTCAAGCGGATAGAAAGAATTTCTGATTTTCCGTCTCGGTGAAATATCATCAAATTTGAAGAATGCTCCATCTGTATCTCCATACCATTCAGCACTCATTTCCATTTTAAATGCAGTAGGATCAAAATCTGCTTCAGACATTTCATCCTCAACCTGTTCACGAGATAGAAGACCTTCTTTTATTGCTAAATTGTAAGGGAGTCCACAACAAAAGTAGCGTTTTGTGTCATCCAACATATTTGCATAATAAGCTTGTAGCTTAGAATAGCTCCAATGACTTTTGTACCATGCCGAACTCATATAGATTTCGGAGTTACGCTCAATCAGATGGGAATATTTAGGATTGTTTAAATAACCAGGGGAACGTGGTGCAGTTAAGAATTTACGAAGGACAGTATTGATTGTGTTTAAATCAACCATCCTGAATTCATCCACTACAATTGTTGTTGCTCTGTTATGTCTGGCTGAATCGTTGGAACTTACAATTTTTATCCAACTTCCATTTCTGAAGTCAACATGTGCATTGTTAATAGAAGTAGATATATCAGAAATTTCAGCACGAAGATTAGCAGATCCCCATCCGTAATTTTTCATAAAATCATCATTTATCTTCTGAATTACTTCTAGAGATTGAGATTTATACCCAGATGCCACACAGATCTTCGTTCCTGGATACAAAATACACCGCACAACGCAGTATAAAGAAGTTAGCCATGTCTTACCAGAGCCACGACTAGCGATATACATAAAATTCGTACTCACCATCATCATGTATATCAAAATCTTTTGGAATAACTTTAATTTTACATTGAGGTACTGAAGTACAAAGCGTTGGGGATTTTTTCTATAAAAAGCCGCCCAATAAGCGACTCCTTCCATAACACGCTCAGATTTTTCTTGATATACTTCTTGTAATGACTTTTTCTTTTCTTTTTTAGTAGCCAAAATTATTCTTCCTCTTTGCTACCAAAAATCTTATCAAATAAGATTTCACTATCATTTTCTTCGTCATAAGAAGGTTGTTTTACTGCATATTTTGCCATTACTTTTTCGTATATATTTGAAAATCTATTTTTAAGTCCAAGCATCTTAGAGGCGTGACCACGGTAAAATGCGTCAATGTACATACCAATTTTATCCACGTCAGCAAGCTCAGGATCAATGTCTGGAAGAGGGCGTGTTTCCTCATATTTTTGAATTAATGTACCCATTGTTTGAGCATCTGAAAATGTATCAAGAGTATTCTGTTTTGGCTTTAAATTACCAGTATCAAGCCATTGCTGGTACGAATAATCTAAATCCTTTGTAGAAGCACCTTTTTTAATAGCATTTCGTTTCATAAGTTTTAGAATTGATAAATTTTGAAATGTCTCTTCCTGTGCCTTTTGTGAACAATCATAGCGAGAAATCCAATCCTGATATTCATTTTCAAGGAACATTAATTCTTCATTATTATAATCTGTACCGAATCGTTTTTTTGCTGCCTTTAATGTTTTCTGAACTATTTTTATGTCTTCTTCAGTATTATTTTCCAAGTCATCAATAGCAAACTCGGAATCACAAAATGAGGTATTACGATATTGTGGAAGAGAAGCTACCATGACTATCAAATTTTGAACAGCAGTTCCTCTAACTTTTTCACCTACATTTTCATTAATTGCCTGTAGTTGGGCATTATAATCACTTTCACTAAACTTCCAATCAAGTTGTCTAAATGTATTTATTGTTTTTTCTCTATTATCTGTTCTAACTCCAGATTTAGAATCTACGTCAGTACACATATCAAGAATGCAAGACTTGCAAGCAAAATGTTCAAACCCACTTTTACTTTTATTTGACCTATAATAATTACTACTATTACCTTTTGTAGATTTCCATTTTCCACAATGAGGACAATAGATATAATCCAAATCAAGAAGATGATTATAATCTAAGGCTAAATCGTGATAAGCTGTCTTCACCGAATTTACGGTTAGCCTTTTGATTTCATCATCAGTTTTGGCTTGTTTTAAATTAGCCATAGTTAATCACTTCCTTTCATTCCAATAAAAAAGAACTAGCTTACATAAGCCAGTTCTGGATATTTGTATTTCCATATATAATTTTTATTTATAAATGTTTTTTCTTTTAAACACTTTGTTATTCCATAATTACTAAATCCTTCTATAGAATTAACAGACGACCATTCCCTAATAAAATTCCCATCTATATCATATTGAAGAATAGGTATAGTTTTTATCTTTGAGTGTTTTAATTTATCAAGTCTTTCAGAAAATAAATCTTTATCTTTTTCATATAACCAAATAGATTCATGATACCAAGTCATATTACCATTACAACAGGAACGAATACTTCCATCATCATGACCTTCCGATAATGCTTCAACAGCATTAGTCCATTTTCTAATCAATTTTCCATTAGTAGCGTATTGTAAAACAGTTAATGTTTCTTCAGCTTTTTTACTTTTTAACTCGTCTGTAATATTTTTTCTGGTTTCATCATATACATATTCTTTTCCTGTGTATTTCCAAATAAAGCCTTTGTATGATACTCGTTCACCAGTACAAACTCTGAGAATTTCAGAAGAATTTCCATTAATTTCTTTAGATGCTAATCTTGCAGAATCCCATTTCTTAATAAATTTATTATCCATAGAATACTGAGAAACAGGAGTGTCAGATTTATGTATTGCAATATGATCTTCAAGTTTAAAATTATCTAAATCTTTTTTATAAATCCAAATATAGCCATATGCTTTCTTGTACTTATTTCCATCACAACATCTTTTTATACCACTAACAGATGTTTTACCAAGATAATCACCTGCTTCGCCAGTAGATACAAATTCATTTAAAATATTTCCTTGTAAATCAATTTGTAATATTGGTTCAGGATTTTGAATCATTCTCATTTTTGCAATTTCTTCATCGGTATGTTTATAACCCTTGCATCCAAGTCCACCATCCGCAAAGTTATACCCTGTATTTTTGGAATCGTAATAATTTATCCAATAAATTTCTCGTTCATCTAACTGCTCAAGTTTACATCTTTCAATAATTTCAAATTTAAAGTTTTCTGCACCATATTTATTCCATGCACTTTGCAAATGTGCATTATGTTCAGTATTATGTTTTAGATAACTTCTATGTCTCATCCATCTATATTTAAAATTGTACGTTTGTCCTATGTATCTTTTACCATTTAATTTGTTTGTTATAGAATAGATTCCACATTGATCACTGTCTTTTTTGTTTTCTTCATTTCTTTTGTAATTACTCATAACATTTTCTCGCTTTCCACTCGCAAAACAACAACATTAAAAACAGAGTGAGAGAGTAGTGCGAGTATCTACTATACTGAAGTTCATGACTTCTTCAGCTTCTCACTCCATCAATCAGTCACGTTCCACCGACAGAACATCAAACGCCAACCGTTTATGACCACATATATTTATTCTCTTTTTCAAATTTGGATTTTCATAAGAACTACCATTACATTGACATAATTATCAGAACAAATTAAAATATATTTGCCATAAGTGGCAGAAAGGAATGGTGATTATGTTAAAAGCCGTTTTGAATACGCCCGTTCTAAATAATAGTCAATGCGATGGCAAAAAGAGTATTGCAGAACCCCACTGCTAAAGTGAGACTGCCTTGACCAAGACAAGACTTCACATCGGTCTATTTGCAAAGTGGCGTAAAATGTGTACACGCACCATCAGGAATGAATGGATAAAAGCTCAATGATGGTAACGAGCTTGCCACGATGTAGGTTGCATCAAGGTTTTTAGAAAAACAAATAAGGGAATAAGGCTACCTAATTGATGTGATGGGTAGCTTTATTTAAATTTTAATTCAATGCCTTTCTCATTGTCTCCGCAGAAACCGAGCTTTCACAAACCAATAATTACCACGCATGATATACATTGGTACAACTGCCATCCGCAAATGCTTGTGGGCGTAGAGCGGTAGTAAGTGATGAGCTTACACGTTCAAGACCAGTATGCATCCTAGTACAAGAACTTCGACTTCAGGCTTACCGCATAATTGAGTTATAATAACAAAATAGTCTGTACGGGAATTGAACCCGTGATTCCGCCTTGAGAGGGCAGCGTCTTAACCCCTTGACCAACAAACCTTATTATCAGCATAAAGCACTAACTAGCTGACTTTGGACTGTACACATCCAATTATTTAGAATAGAGTATCACCTATAGGTAAGTCCATTCATGCTTTTTAATCTACGGGGTACTCCTCATCACCGCTTACACCAATCGCCCATCCACTATATGTCTATAGTTTTATACAGAGCATCCCCTGTAACTAAATGCGATATCTCCCATATTATCTGTCTTTTCAGATTGTCAGACCGGACACCAGTCACATAAAAATCAAGGCTAGGTATAAATACCTCTCCATGTAAAAATCCGAAGATTTTTGTTCATTATAGTTTCTCATTAACGCAGAGAATCACGAATATACCACTCTTAGTATTCGTGCGCACTCGTCTCACAATGAGGCTAACCAGAGTAGCAGTAATAGGACTTACTATATCAACAAATGATACCGCCAAGAATATTCCAACGCCAAGAGCAGTAGCGAAGGAGATTATAGAGTCTCTCAAACTCAATAATTTCGTTCCTCGTGCTTTCATATACAGCCTTACGAGTGGCTGTTGCTCACTTATAATGATTTACCTGTATAATATTCTCTCTTTAACGAATATTTAGGTCACTTCACAAATAATCTACTTCACCAAAAAGCTGACTATTTTCGGGATTCCGATACCTTCTATCAAGCTCCTGGTATCACAAGGCATCAGATATGTAACTAAAATCCACTTCTGAATACATATCCTATCCAATTTCTTTCACACTCAAGGTTGATGTCCTATCTTGTGTTATCCATCGTGGGAGAGTAGGTATGGTTCACCTTTTAAAATCTGCAAACAAATTTACAGACCGCCCTCACTTCTTTTGAATGTGAGCAGCTTGTTATATTTTATTATTCTCTACATTGTCGTCACCTCTCGGCTCAAATATCACGTTACTCTGCTTTCATGTTGAAATATATAAAGTCCAACTTTTTACCGATTACATAGCACTTTTGGCTGACAGTATGGCGTTGGATGATCCAGTTATATTGACTTATCTATGATGGGCGGCGTATCCATCATCTCAGGTACTCAAAAAGAGTGTGTAGAGAGCCTTTTTCTACCTATAGATAAGTTGATGTTTTATTATTCTCTTAAACTTTTTTGATTTTTCACCATATTTAGTAGACATTCAATAGACCGTGCATTATAATAATAATCACAAACAAATTTCCAAAAACATTTTAATTTAGGCTAGTTAAGATGGTAGGCGGTTTGAGTCACTTCTGAATGGTGACATTCAGTTTATATAGATATCCTCATAACTTTATGTAGGAAATACTTGTAGAGGAGGATAATAAGTGACAATAGAAGCGATTATTATTACTATAGTTTACGGAACTGTCAGTAGTATACTTGCTACTTACATAGTACGTGCTTTTGATAAACGCAAAAATGACCGCCATGTTAAATAGCGATCACTTTTGTTAATTTTTATATTAGCCATTGATGTTCAATATTTGGCTCAACCGTCTATGCGGAAATTTGTTTGTTCTTTTAATATGTATTGTAACACATATTTAGATGTGGTGCAAGAGGGAATTAGACGAAGTGCTAGACGAAAGCTTCATCAGCATCCTCAGTATCTTCTAAATACCTTCTTTTTTAGCTTCCTTTTCAAGTTCTTTCTGTTTGAATTTCAAAAGTTTTAATTTGTCTCTTAATTCTGTCTTTGAGACGGGTTTGATGTATGCCATTTGAGTCGTGGAACTATTTTTATGGTTCGCCCACTGTGATGCAAGGTTTAAATCACCAGTATCTTCATAAATTTTATTTATTGAAGTTTTACGGATGCAATGGCAATGTAGGTCTGGAATGCCAATAATTTTTCCAAATTTTCTCATTCTATCGTGAATCATACCTTGTGTCCAAGGAATCCACTTATCTTTATATTTATGAATAAACAATGCATCGCATTCAAGATGATCATAGTCATCATGTCTCATAGATAACCATGTTTCAAGCATATCTCTACAAGTATCATCAAATGAAACTTCCACACGGTATCCTTCCTTCTCACGTATTGACTCAAATACCATATTGTCTAAGTCAAGAGAAGATACAGTAAGTTTCTCCAAAGCACCAATTCTATTAGCGGAGAAGAGTGCGATTTCAAATAATAACTGGTCTTGTATTGTCCATTTGTTATTCTCTGTCTTATATAAATCTGCTCTAATAGCTGTAATCTGCTCATCATTTAAAAAGTAATGATTAAGAATCTGTTCTTCGTTTGCTTTTTTCATTCTATCAAGCTTACCATCAAAAGGATGATATTTAACAAAACCACGTTTCATAGACCAAATATAAAATGAACTTACGGCAGAAATTTTCATGTTGATAATCTTTTTATGATTCATCAATGTTTCCTGACAGAAAAGCATATATGCCTCCATAATATCAACTGCATTTTCCATAAATTCATCAGAATATAAATCTAATTCACCATAATTTTCTCCTAACCACATGAGGAAGTGTCGGAACAATCCTTTATATCTCTTGTATGTAGTATCTTTTACATCACGATTTTTGATGATATTAGATTGTAAATATTTTTCATATTTTTTCCAGTTTTCTTCATAAATAAACTTCTCTTTGTCAGGAGTGAAATATTTCACTCTTGTAATTTTTTCCTTTGACAATATTTCAGCCTCCTTTTTAGTTAATTATTTTATTAGTGAATAGGGTGTGATTTGAACACACAATGTTTACCATGTAGGTCACGATTTTACAGACCGCTTGCTTCAGCCATTTGCATACCTACCCATATAAAAAAGAGTGTGCAGTCTTAACCACACACTCCAAAAGTCAAATATTAGAATTTACCAAAATGATCTCATCAACTCAGCAAATTCATCACGAAAATCCTGATACCTAGCATCTATTTCAGCCATAGCATTTTCATATTCTTCTTTACCAACAGATTTTCCATTAATAGAATATGAAGCAGTAGAAGTAGTATTTAATTCGCAATTCTCACAATCATAATCACCAATTTCAACTTCAAAAACTTCATCCGTTTCTTCGGTCATTGAAATAACTTTTGAGTTACAATTTCCTAGTATATAAGCGACATTTGTTTCAACATAAATATATTTTCCGTTTCGTTTTGCTGGTTCAACCCAAATTTCATTATCAAGCAAAGCAATCATAAATTCTTCATTGTATCCGTCATATTCGGGGTCAGCAAAGTCTGTAATAAAAGCAATACCATATCCAATACCAACAAGTTCTTGAATAATTTCTTTTGCCTCGTAATATTTTGCAATAATACCTATTGAATCCAAATTATCATTATTTTTTACTACATCATATTTGTCTGCTATAGCACACGCAAATTCTTCACAATCATTAAATTTTAACTTTTTCAAGAAATTTCACCACCTTAATTAAATAAGTTTTCCTGTTCTTGACATCTTAAATGTAATCTCTGAGTGCTTTGGTGTTACGTATTCTTCACCTTTGCGTTTACCCACCATGATAGTTCTTCTACGTTCAGGAACTTCTTTGCCCTTGAAAGAACCTAGTTTACCAAATGTAATTTTTTCATTTATATCACTCTTTAATGTATCTACAACAACATCTTCAAAAGCTTCTAAAATAACCTTAATGTCCTGTTTTGTAGCACCTTCAACTCTGTTTGAAATTTCTTTTAATAATAAATCCTTTGTCATTTTAATTTTTCTCCTTTATTTTCCTTTAATATTTTCTTTTAACAAAAGAGGGTAGCAGCTCAGAATGAGTCTACTCCCCTCATATAACCGAAGTTATTTCCGTTTATTAATGATGGTCGGATTCCATTCTATAATTACAGTTAAGAATATTTCTGCATATCTTACTTAGCCGAACCAAGCCGAATGGTGGACTGCAATGTTGTTTAATGGTATAATGTATATAATTTTGGCTAAGGCTCGCCCTATATACCCATAGATTTGACCTTATTTAATCAACCATCCCATGCTCTCGTGAACCAAAAAATATTTTATTCATTAGTCTAATTGAATATCGTAAAGACAAATTAAACCATCATCTCCAACGACAGAAATAGTCTGTTCTGGTCTATTTGTCTTTCTAATAGAAGTGGCATAATTGTCACTACCTGATACACAACCTGACTGAATTACTTTTGTATCATATATAGTCTCCATAGCATTAGTATGTCTATGTCCGAGCAATACAATCTGAGGCTTAATTCCAAACATCATAGTAAAGTTCTGCACAACATTACTTGGTGAATCTTTATGTCCGTGTGAAGCAAACACATTGTTACCACGAATATTAAACATTGCAATTTCAGGTTCGACCGTATTATCACAAATTGTAACGTTTTCAATATTCTGCATTCTTGCCTTTAGATAAAATGGTAAGAGTACATCCATATTTTCGCCATCTAAAGAGTCTTCTTTTTTAGGGGATATCCTTGAATGATTACCAGGAGTTGTATATACATAGATATGGTTAAAGTGATTTGCCATGCGAGAGAGCATAGCAGAAATCAGTTCTGAAACATATTTAAACTGTTCCATTAAGTCCATATTGTTCTGTAATCGAAGATTATTATGAATAATTCCACTAAGAATCTCGCCAATTACAAGATAACAGTTTTCAGATTGATGTATTCCACGGATATCAAGAATATCAGAAGTAAACTTTTCAATTCGTTGTTTTAAAATATCTGAATCAAAATCATTTTTCCAATTATGTATTTCGATTCCGGTGTGAATATCCGTTAAATGGCACAATAAATCTGTCGAACTATTAAATAATGTATAATGTACAGGAATATTTAGTGGCTCAACGTTTTCACAAATAATTCTTTTTACCATATCAGTATAAGATTCCTTACGAGCTTCCTGTCTGATAAGTCGATTATATTCAACTCGTGCATCAGAAAGCTTAATCTTTTCTTTGCGCATATTCTGGATTTTTTCATCTAATTTATCTGTTGATGAACTGTTATTATGTTGTTCAGATTTATATTTTTCATATTCACTTCTCATTTTCCCACCGAAAATAGTAGAAGACGATTTACGAATAGTATCTGAGTTGCACTGAACGTTATATTTATCTTTTAATTCAGACCAATCGTAATCATTTTCCCCATCAATTTTTGAGTCAATGTCTTTTATAATTGCTTCGTAGGCATCAATTGTCAATCCATATTTAAATAATTCATTTTTGAATTTTTCAATATTAAACAGTATCTCCACCCACTTTCTTATTCGTCTTCGTTTTCATCTTCAGTAGGTTCAACGAGTTCATTTTCCTCTTTAATCTTTATATTTATTTCAACATCGCTATCATTAAATACGGATAAAAGAGTAGATAATTTTTTTTCTTCGCCGTCTACATTAATAGTTAAATCATTACTATTTAAAATTCCTACAATCTTCATTGCAGTCTGTTTTGTTTCTTTAAATACAAAATTTGCCATTCCTTTTTATCCTTTCACAACTAAAATAAGAGAGTAAAATAACTCTCTAAAAATCATCATCTTCATAATATTCTTCATCAGGAATCTGAAAACCAATAGTGCAAGTATTAACCGGCTCAGACTGTTCTTGAATATCTTGAAGTTCATTGTTTATTTTTATAACTTTTTTGCTTAACTTACCTTTTGGTACTTCCAATGCCACTTGAATTAATTCAGTTAATGATTCTATAAGCGGAAGAAAACAGATTGCCGAAACAAATCCTAATATATATTTTTTCATAGGCAATTACCTCTACATCAAATCAGCCAATTCACTGAGTTCTGATCTATAATTATTCTTCAATTTAACACATCCAAAACTTTCGTGTCCTTTAAACACCTCGATTAAACGATTCATACCAACGTTTTGAACATTAGTGTCTTTCTGTTCAATCACATCACCTTCATAAATCTGTTTACAACCAGACTTACAACGCTGAATAATTGTCTTGAGGGTATAAACATCTAAGTTCTGACTTTCTGTTACCATACAAATAGAATCTGCTTCAAACTCTACACCTCGAATATTCGCAGTAGGAATAATTTCTAACATTCCTCTGTCTATCATATATTCGACCTGTTGAATGTCTCCAAATTTAGAAGCAAGAATGTTGCCAATAGAAGCAGAATAGATTAACTTAGTTATATGGTCGCCTTTTTCAAAACCAAGCGTTTTTGCACCTTTTAATGGCTCATAAGAGTACACCATATAGCATTTTTTAAACCTACCTTTTTCAATTTCCTGCATAATATAATTAAGTGGAAGAGTAGTTTTACCACTTCCTGCTTTGCCATATAACACAGTAATATCATTAGTGTTGATTGAATCCATAGCAAAAGCTTGAATATCGTCTAATGGTTTAAGAGTTCCAAACGAGTTTGATTTATAAGGTTTGCATCTGATTGTTTGATAAGTTTCTCCATCCCATTTTAATTTATCAACAACGTTATTATTTAAATCTTTGAGAATGACATATTCATTTGTTAATAAATTTAACGTGTTCTCATTTAAGTTTTCATAAAAATGAGCCATTTTTTCTTCATTTAAAGTTACTTCACGATAACCTTTATAAATATCTCTATTATTCTCAGAAACACTTTCAACAGATAGATTAAATATCTTACTTGCAATCATTTTGCACGCAATGTCATTAGTAACAAAAATTATTTCATCGTTTGAATATATTTTTTTGGCAAAAGAACAACATCCAACAATTTTTGTATCTGGTGTAATTTCCATATTGTTAGCAAGTATATGATTTTCAATTGTATTGTCATAAATAACTACGTCATATTTATCGGTGTTTTCGTCTAATAAATGTAAAATTTTTCTGGAATTATATTTGACTTCTTCATCTTTTTTTGAAGATACTTTAATGGATTCTAGCTCTTCTAATGTTACAGAACTAATAACAAAATGATTTTCAAATGCCTTATCTTTTAATTTTAAGATAGCATTTGTATCTAAGAAAAATCTTTTTCCGATGGTATTCGACCACCTTTCCTTATATATTTCGTCTATCTGACGATTTTGTTTTTTCTGATTTTGTTTAAAGCTCTTAAAACTCTTGAATTTTCCGTAAGATAATACTTTGGATGACGTGTCTTTGACTTATGAAGCATTTCACTGTCACCAAACTTAAATCCCATAGAATTTAATTCTAAGGCTTCTTTTTTACTTATCTGAATTATTGTAATTCACATCCTTTACGATATATTTTCCACATAATAGTGGAAGAGAACTGAAAACTTATTTTAAATAACTTAAAATACCTTTTTTTGTATATGGTAAATCATATTTTTTACACCATTTTCTGACAGCATTATCACTAACATTAAACATTTTTCCTATTTTAGTAAATGGGAAATTTAATATTAAATTTAATAATGTGTCTTTATTAGGAATATTTACCGATCTTGCCTTTTGATAACACTTAATACACATTTTTGCTTTAAGATCTTTATATTCCTTTTTGCAAAAAGGACAAATACATTTTCTAGTGTTAGATATTTTTATAGTCTTTATATCAGAAACCCATACATCATCAATTTTATGTATTAATGCTCCTCGATGAAAGGCTGCATGATCTGATATTGTTTTAAATACCATTAAATTATTTAAATCATTATTAAATTTATTCTCATCTATATGATGTACGCATTCTTGTCTCTTTAATGGTCTACCTAACTTCTTTTCTGCTTGTAATTGATGAATATAAACATAACCATCTTTTCGAGATTTAGGATGATATGGACGATATAGTGCTAAATACTGCCCTGAAAACACATATTTTTCATATTCATTATTATTTTCAATATTATATTTTGTTATCCATTTTAATCTAATATCCTCTATAATATAACCTACTTTCTCACCTACATTATTTATAACAAAAGAATAGGAGAGAGGTAGGTGACTCTACTCAAATCAGTAGCTAATCTGATTTGTCCTATTCTTTAAGCTCTCTAACAGATTTGAACTGTTGCTTACTGATTACAAATCAGTTGTACTAAACCAAACTATACGAAAAGAGCAAAATAAAAAATCCCGTGTACGAGACACGAGACTTTACTTAATATGAGCTGAGATATTTGACTCAATACACTACCATCTATTGTGGTTGGACACAATTTATCACACTGTCGATTAGACAGTAGGTAGCAACAACACCAGTTTTGACATAACTGGCAAACTCTTACCACAAAGTATTATAGATTTTCTTTCTGCACATTCTTCCTTGCGAGATTCATAGGTTGCAGCCTATTAGAGTTGCACGTACTTGTACTTTCTCACATAACACCTTGCGAGTGTCACATGTCACCATATTGCAGGTGAATAAGTTGTTTTTCTCTTTGTGGTCGTACACACTTTTGCTATTAATATCATTATTTATTCTTTTTATTATTTATTATTCAGCAAAAATATAAATATTTTTCAAAAGTATGTACTTAAATATGGACGATGAGGTGTACGTCTAACCATCCGCACCTTTTGAGTGCAGCCCAGTTATCACCATCCTGTCTTTCTTGCTATCGAAACACTTCATCACAAAACACCTGTCTTTCAACTTAAGATATTTCCTGACGATATAAATAGCACTAATTCTTGCGGAACTCGCACCATTTATACACGGATTATCCCCACATTTCTGTGTTAATACAGTGCCTTTCGCATGACACCTACCATATCAACTTGTTTAAGAATCTCAATTGCAATGCAAAATTAATTAACATAAACTCGTAAATAGTCATTATCAGTTGACCTCTGACCTTAGATATGGCATAAATCCTATGTGTTTTCCGTCAAACTACTAACCGTAGTCGCAAGTATATACACATAATATACTCACTTTATACTTATCACTAAGCTTATTTTAAGACCTCACATCTCACGACCCGAAACCAGCCGTTCCTACATAGTAGGAGAATTACAGACATACGAATTGAACGTATACCTCGTGGTATGAACCACGTATGCTTCCTTTACACTCGTCTGCGATATTTTTAGAATATCAGCAACCATACTACCAGAACGGTAGCACAGTCACCAATTTTAAGATAAATTATATTAATGCTCTAAAAGCATAGTATGTAATTGTATTGAAGTTATTTTATTTTTTTACTAGGCTTAAAACTAATGTACTTTGCATTTATAATATCATTATCATCTAAGCCATTAATATTACGAATACTTTTTGTATATGTAGAAAACGTACCAAAACCTTCAATTTTTACTTTGCCATTATTTTTTAATTCGTTTCCTGCGGTAGTGATAAATGAATTTACAATAAATTCAATATCTTTTTTTGTATAAGTTTCAAAATTATCTTGCCAAATTTCATTTACAATATCGGTTTTTGTTATATTTTTCACCTCTTTTTTATTCCTACCAATAGCATCCTTATCACGAAACCTAATTATGCCCATCCGACCGTAATAATTAGGTTTTAAAAAACGCTTTGGGGGATTTTTTTGCTCATTTTTTTGCTAAATTTACGATTATAAATGATTATTTCGCCATCTTTATCCTCGATTAAAAATGTATTAATACGATTATATTGATTAAGAATATCTGTCAGAATATCATTTTTATAATTAAACAGAATATAGAATAAAAGATTTTTAATTTTAGAATTTTCCTTTAATTCCAATGTCCATAATAAACGATACATTGTATGTTTACTTATTTTCATACGATTAATTTCATATAATAGGTCTTCCTTTTTGTTCATAATATATATGTGTTTTTCTTCTCCTGAAAGACAAGAATTTTGTACAATACTCTGATTATAAGCATATGCACTTTCTGCCATTTTAATTATTTTCACAATTTGTGACTTAACTACTTTATTTTTATCATAATCAAGAGGTTTAAATATTTCTGAAAATGGTAAAAAATTACTTCCTTTAGATTTTGCAGAACGTTTATTAGAAACACAAGCATGCAACAAATCCATACTAGTATTATATTTCTGATAATCTTTTCTATCAATGTTTTTATAATTCTTTATATCAGCTATAAACCCTAAGAAATATGGCATTCTTTTTCTACCATCTGACATAGTGAGAAGGCTAGAATATTTTTTCCTCATACGTTTTAATTCAGCAGTAGAATCAACAGGAAATTCTTTTTTTGCTCTATCTATTTCAATATTAGATAAAACATCTAATTGACAAACGTCATAATAAATTTCTTTTATATATTCGTACTGACTTTCTACAGAGTCGCCCGATTTTGCAACAATGTCCCATAATAACGAATTCAACTCCTGAGACAAATTTACAATTTCACCAATCTTATTATTACTTGTTTTATCATCTAAATCAACAAGGTCATCTAAAGTATAATGTCTTTGCGACTTAGGCGGATTAATATTTCGAGTTGGTACTTTAAAATATTTATAATTTTTTTTAGCTGCGTTTATTAAAATTTTATTGTTTGTAATTAACATTGTATCCGAGTCAAAATCCGCACCCGAAAGTCTTTCTAAAATATTTTCGTTAATGCTATTAATACAAATAATATTTGGCGTGAGATTAAAATATTTATCAATTAAACTACAAGCAATATTTTTTGTAACTAACAAGTTTCCAATAGTAACATGAGGAGATCTACTACCTAGAATATCTGTTCCATATTCATATCTTATATTATGAACTGTTCCAACTGGAAGAATAGAAGTACCATCAAATTCACCTACGGATTGTAATAACATTTCATAAGGATTACCAAACAGAGTAGCATAAGTACCGTCAATCAATACGTGTCCCTTCTTAATATTCTTTATATAAGACCTGCATAAATCTTTTTTAAAATCATAATAAATTTTCGTCTCATTAAAATTACAAGAATAATTAAGCATTTTATATACAATTTCATTTTTATCTTTCATTATGTTATCCGAATCAAATTTATTATCTTCTGTAAATTTTAAATGATAACGCATAACATCAGGATCTGTATTAACAAGATTAATATAATCCAGTCCATCATGGACAATTTCTTGAACCTCTGTCTTGGAAAGCTGCAATGTATTTAATAATTGATAGTGGGCTTGAACCATACGACCATTAAAATAATGGGTGTTTTTGTCATATTTTACGATTCCAAAATAAGGATATATATTCTTAAGCCACATTTCCAAAGTTCCGAATTTATAAAACTTAATACTTGATGGTGTAGTAATAACCTTAATATCTTTAATATCGGTAGCAATGGTTTCACCTTTTAACTGCGATATTTTTGTTATACCCCTATCTTTAAAAAACTTTTGGATATTTGTATTGAAACAACAAGATTTAAAAAATTTATTTCTAAGTAAAAGCATTCCTTTATCTTTATATTCACCCATTAAAGATATATCAATTAAAGATTGTCCATCCCATATGGAATTAGAAATTTTCATGTTTTTTTCTTCTGTGGTTAACCAGCCATCATCACCAAGGTCAGTACAGACAGCATCTTCGTAAAAAACACTTTCATAATCATCTACAACCAAAAAATTTTCAGGTTTAATATCTATAATATCTATAATACTACTTGTTGGAAGAGCAATATAAGCTTCAAAGGCTGCGATATCTAAAGGACTGCCTTCTTTGATATCTAATCCACATTGTTCTGACTTATGTATGTCAGGATACAATCTATTATCAATAAATAAACACTTCCCAACTCTTGACGAGCCACTAGACCTTTTAAATCTCCTATAATTAAGACCATTACATATAAATCCGTTTTTATAACACCATTTCCTTAATTCTTTAGCTGAAACAATTGTTTTAATTGTACCAGTTAGTTTATAAGTATATGTCATTTTATCTTCGTCATATACACAAGAAAAGAAAGAAGGTAGAAGAGAAGTAGCAATTTTATTATAATAAGGCTCATCAATTTTTATTGCGACTAAAATTACAACGCCATCTTCATCAACATCGGTTGCACAACCATCTATTAATTCATAATCTCTTAAATTATAACCATTACGTACATATGTATTTTTTGCGGTTTTATTAAATTCCTTTACGGCATATTTAAAAGTAACATTTATGATTTTTGAAGAATATTCCTTATCTTTTACTGTAAAAGAAAGTGAATCTTTTCTCCCATATACCCTTTTGGCAACTTCTCTAAGTTCTATTAAATCTAAACTATAATCAAAACTATTAATATACTTATTAAAATTATCTGTTCCGTCTTTTTTTGTAAGTTTGTATCCATATGCCACATTTTTTATATAATTATTTGCTAAATACAAATCCTTCGCATCAACAGAAGGTATATATATATTATTTCTCATTTTGTACCTCCATAACTCTATAACCACAACGTTCCATATTTTTCATTACGTTTAGAAATCCCGCCCTTAATGAAGCAATTAGTTTCTGTCCGTCTATTTCTGAATTTAAATTTAAATAAATCTTGTGAAAGGTCGGATATTTATATGGTTCAAAGATTTTTTGGTCGATTTTAATTACTAAATAACCAGCCCAATCAAATGAAAAACTAGCCATCCAAAAATTATTTTCACAATTATTAATTTTATTGATGTAAAATAGAACAGTAGAATATTTTTTCATAAACTCTTCAATTTTAATCAAGTATATTTCTTTTTTTTGTAAAAAATCATCCATATTATTTTGCAAAAAATCATTGCAAATATGTGTGTTACAAATATACATTTCCATCTCAATCTTAGGTTTGGCACGATATATAACTGAATCTATGCTAATATTAATGTCAATATCTTTATATTTTTTGCATTGAGTTATAAAACTTTGATATTCGTCACTATTTAACAACTGTTTTATGAAAAGTTTATTGCTTTTTTCCGATGTTGAATATTCTATTTTTTTTGAAAGTTCCTGAATATTCATATCAATATACATATTTTCAAACAACATCTTATATTTTCCGTTAGACAATAAAAGAACAGTATATAAATTATTATCCATTTTTATTTGGTATACATTTTTTTCAAAACTTGACAGCTCATTTTCATACCTTAATAAATTATCTCTTTTTTCAGTACAAGAATTGAAAGACTCCTTGAGCTTTTCTTTAAGATTATCAGAAATAATAATTTCTTGCTTATTTAATATATTTTTACTAAAAACAACCTGAAAGCAAGAAATTATTTTGTTGTATGTAATATGCTTAGTTTTCATTTTTAATCTAATTCCAGCTTCATATGTTCTACCTTTTATATGTTCCAAATCAAAATATATGTTTTTATCATATGGTAAATCAAGTTCTGCCCGGATTTCAGAAACAACCTTATTATTTATTAATTCTAAAATATCATCTTTTAAATAAGACACACACTGTTTTCTTTTGATAATGGAATAACAGGAAACCATATCATCATAATTCATATTTGCAACGGCATTTAAAATGTTTTCCTTGGAATCATTTGTTATAATTTTCTGCCAAAACCAATCTAGTTGTTCAATTCTTGATTTATAATCTAAAACTTTTTGTCTAGTCAATTCACGTTTAATTGTGGCAATTGTATTTGCATATAAATCTCTTTTCATATATGGTTTAGAATAACAAATACCATCATTAAATAAATATTCGAAAGCAGGAACATCGTCTGATTCAGTTTTTGACATATATTCCTTAATATCAATTTCCACTACACTATTGCCAAGATAACTCCATTTGCAAAAATAATCATCCTTAGTTTTTCTATTTGTAAAAAACATTTCGATATAAATAATTCTACCTGAAGTAGTATGTATAGTTACATCGGGTTTATATTTGCCAAATGGCGTATCATAATCTTTTTCTATATCAATAAAATCAACTTCAAATAATTGTTCCTGAATATAAAACTTACTACCTTTTTCGAATAACCAATTTTTACAGAAAAAATGTAATTGACTTTCTTTTGTACATTTACCTGTTGCATGATAATAATGAGATTGTTCTTTTGTGCTATCCAATGCTCTTGGTTTGACAGTTCCGCCACAGCAAGGACATATGTAGTTAGTATTTTTGTTTGCTTTTTTTACATGAATAAGATTGGCAAATTTATCATTACTATCATAAGCAACGATCAGTTGCGGTAAATATTCAAAAATATCCATATAAAATCCTCCTTAATTATATTTTTCACTTTAATGTCTTTAGTGAATTTTTGCTATTCATTATTCATTGTCATAATTTCTTCGCCTAAAAACTCAATTGATTTACGGTTACAGTTTAGACAGTCTAAATGTGCATATTGACCGTTGTAATTTTCTACATATTCATCACCAACACAAATATATTCTCCACATAGAGAACACTTCTTATTTGTTGTTGTAGGCTCAGAACATATTTGGTCATATATATTATTTCTACATACCTGACTCATACTATTTACCGATTCTTTCGTTTTCTAATGATTCATTACCAATTTCAAAACATTTCTGTTCATACACAAAGCGTCTAATATATTTATTGAAAAATCCTTCATCTAATAATTTGGTGACAGTAGAAGTGATGTCGGTTTTAATAGTTTTATTATTAGAATTAAATTTAATATTCTGATAATCTTCAATTAAGTCAAAATGATTTATGTTATATTTATTGTTTTTAAAATATAAAGTTACACTATATGTATTTTCCTCATTATTACGTCTAGCCATTGCCAAAACTGAATAGCCATTATTTAAATCAATTTCAATTGTTACATTTGCAATATTTTTATATCTAAGCATTTTTATCTTCCTTTCGTCTATTTCTAGCTTCTATATTTTTACGACATTGCTCGTCAAATCGCCAATCAGCGGCTATACGGTCTGCCCATGACGGTGTTTTAGTAGCACGTCCTGTTTCTGTATTAAAGTCTGATTCATAAATACCTACATAGGTATTGTGCATTTCATTAAAGTTTCTTTCTAGTTTCAAATTGTTTAGTATCCTTTCTGTATTTAGTTTTTATTTTGTGAAGATTTGAGATGATAGTAGAAGTAGTAGATGATTACAATATATTATTCTCCATTTTTTAATCATGCTAGATAATTGCTTTTATCATATTTTGATAATACTTTTTTGATTTGTGCTTTTCCAGTTTCAGAAATATAGTAAAGTCTTTTTCTAACACCATTTTTATCAACGTTGTCTGATCGAAGAATAAACCAATTATTATTCAATGAATCTTGTGTTGCAACGGTGCGATTGTTTTCATCTACATATATAATTCCTTCGCTTGTTAATTTTTGACGCACCTTACTATAGTCATAATTCTTTGGAAGTATTTCATTAACCTGACATTCTTTAATAACACTTGTAAGATTGAATTTATTTGGGGGTTCATTTTTCTTAGATTTAATTTGAGATTTATTAACTACTTTATCTGTGTTGCTTATTTTACAATCTATAGTTGAAGTGATATTTGACACTGATGTAATATCTGGTAATGAAATAATATCCTTTAAGTCTTTTCGCACAATTTTTAATAACTTAGTAGAAAGAATTTTATCCTTGTCTAAATATATCTTTTTTAAGACATCTTTAGCATCAATATTTTCAGAATTGTTGTATTTTGCATTACCATTTTTTAGAATTGCATATGGATTAATGGTATTATATAATTCTCTTTTCTCTGATTTATATTTTAAATAGAACGCTGCTTCTAAATATAAGGTTTCTTCTTTTTCTATTTTCTTATCTTTTGAAACTATTGGAAGTAAATAAAGTGGATAAAAACTAAAATTTGTTATACAATGCGTTTCGTTAAAAGCGTTTTGTAGCTTTTCACAATGATGTCTATTATTATATAGGTCGTCTACATGCTGAGTAAATCTCGAAAATATATCAATGCTTTCTCCAATATAAACAGCATGTGTATCTTTATTTTCAATGGCATACGCACCTGAATATGTAATTTTCATATTATTATGTTTAAAAAGAAAATTAAAAATCATAAAAATTTTACTTGAGATTGTTGCATCTGTCTTATCAGATAAATAAGACTGGATACTATCACAATTTTCCTGTAACGTAGAAAGAACAGTTTTATAATCAAGCCCAAGTTCATTTAACTGTTTCATAATAAGACCATTATTAGATCCATATCCAAATGTCATATGCAAGATATTTCTATTAATAAATTCAAATATTTTTACTACATATTCTTTATCTTCAATGGATTTATCGTATATTTCTTTTGTTTTATAATATCTTCCGTTTGGTGCTTTATAAAATATATCAGAATTACCTATTTCACCAGTTATTTTACAATGTACAGTTCTCATAAAATTATCTCCTTTGTTATAAAATCATATTTATCAAATACTTGCATATCACGAATCTTTTCTAAGCATGATTTATCATTATTCTTTTTGTAAGTTGCTTCATATTTGCGATTTTCTTGTAAGACATATGCGTATACTTGTTGAATATCTTCTTCAGAATATTTAGAATCTTTATTTTTACAGATTTGATTATACATTTGAGCAAGTCGTCTTTTAGCATTAGCCTTCTTTATATTATTCTCCACATATCTATATGAATCTTTGTATTTTCGTTGACTAACAGCAAAAGCGTCAATATATGCTTGATCTTCAGGTCTGCCATATATATTTGGCAGACGAGTTATTTCACCTGAATCTTTCTTTATCATAAAATCATTCTGCCTGTAAATATAAATTAGACCAATACTTTCTAATATTTTGTTATAATCAATAATGGATCTTTCTGAAATACCTGAAAGTTGAGATATATATTCAATAGTAAGATTACCAACAACTCGACATTTGTGCTGATATGTATCTATATATACATCAATCGTTGAACTGATAGTTCCAACAAGAAAGATAAAGTATTTTAACAATAGAAGAGTATTGACATCTTTTAAGTGACATATCGTTAAAATCTCTTCATATGTAACAATTGTAAAATATTCACCTTCTTCTGTGATAAAAAGATCAGAACAATCTATTATGTCAAATTTTCCTTTTGATTTAACTCTCTTTATGATTCCTTGATCAATTAACTCACCATATCCAGTTTTTAATCCTGTATAAAACCTGCGTGGATAATCTAATGATTTTGTGAGCTGATAAGCTAATATTTCACAAGACGTGCATATTTCTTTTACATCTTCATTGTGCAAAAGCGTTTTTATTGCACAATAAGCTGCTAGACCATATATGGAAAGCTTATCTGATTTATATATTTTTTCACTTAGCCATAATTGCATCCTTTCACTTCCTTTCACTTATATATTCTCCAAATAGGAGTGTAAAAGAACAAAAACGCTTAAAAATCAACAATTATAAATTACCAAGGTGCAAAAATGTACAAATTTATGCACGGACACTCCCCAAGTGCGGAGAAAAAATGTGTTCAAAAATGTACAAATTTGCAGATAGTTCATTTACTATGATATTCAATTACAATGATTTTAATTAAACTCTTATTTTTGTTTACTCTTTTTAATTTATTTTATTTTCAAATTCAAATCACGATTTTGTTCTAAATCAACATATTTATCTTTGAATACATCTTCTAAATAAAATACAGGTAACTTATCATGATACTTTTCATATAATTCTTCATCAGAGATATTAGAGTAGCACCTATAATTCTTGATAAGTGAATCAATTTCTCTAACATAATCTTTTACAATAGATTTATCTTCTGGAAATCTATCACCTATTTTTCCACAAATAACACAATAGCTGCAAAGTGATGTATGTTTTATAACTTTGTTTGTATATGGAAAATAGTAATCATATTGAAGTAAACATTCTTTATACTGATGTTTATGTTTTGATTTAGATTTGCTTTTTGATACATTACTTTTCGTTTTCTTTTTGTGTTTTGGTATTTCATTTTCTTTAATCATATATTTTCCCTTTCTGTTTGTTATTGGTGATGAAATTTGATTGGTTATTTATATATTCTCTTTTTTAAAACATATTAAGTCGTCTTTATATTGTCTACCCAAAATTATTTCTTCCTGTCGTCAGAAATACCGTCCCTAATCATAGGGACTATTTTTAATGCTACGCATTATGTCTGCTGGTGTTGATAAATTTCAAATAGGCTATTAGGGGACTAAATTAACGTTTTAGAGGGTAAATTTTGATTTTTATGTATCAGGTGGTAAATTGATAGAGTTTGAATAAAAGTGTCTAAAATTTCTCTCAGAGGGTATTTTAGTCAAAGAATTGGTTTTTGATGATTCCTGAAGTTCAGGTGATATATGAATAGTGATTGGATGTCAATCGTTGGTGATTATTATTGTTAGGGTTAAAATGCGTTTGAGAGAGTAAATTCGGACTTTTATGCTTAGACGGTAAATTGTGTGTCTAAAGGTAGAAAATTAAAATTTGGTATTAAATGATGAAGTTTAGTCCACAGATAGGGTATTGAGAATTTGATTATGGGTAATGTGCATAATAGATTGTTTGGTTGGTGTTAGATTATTGGATATTATTAATAAAAATAGAAAGTAATTTAAGGTTGATATTAAAAAAATGGTAATAAGTGTGAAAAAATCGACTTTTATTTTGTGGGTAAATTTGAAACTTTGGAATGCTTAATGATAGTTTTATTGCTTGATATGGAAAATGGATATATGGTACAATTTTTGACTTTGTGAACGACTTAGTGTTTTTGTGAAATTTTTTGTGGTATGTTTTTTAAGGTGTGGGTGATATATAAATGGTTTGAGTTGATAGTTTTTAATAACCCCCCTCCTGTATGGGTATGGAGTTGGATAGCATGGGTATTATGTAGATTGTGTTTTTTTTGATTTTTACATAACAAAAACCGTTATCGTGAAAGTGTCTTGTTTTAAAGAAGATTTCTGGAATTTTTGGATAAAATTTTGATTTGTTGAATTTTTTATTTTTGGTGGTTGTATTTAATTTTTACTTATTTTTAAGGAGATTGACGATATGGGAAACGATAAAGGATTAGATGAGTGCAATGAAGAGGTTTGGCTTGAAAATAAGGATTTAGTGGAGGTAGATTTTTAAGTTGGTGTGTGGATAAACTTGCTATGTGAAAACTCGATAAATAAAGCCAATTTTGTGGTTTTTAGTACCCCCATATACTTTAAATATACAATAATAGTATAGTATTATGGTATATTTTTATGAGCAGAGAAAACGAACACACGTTCTTTTTTGCTGCAAAACCTATTTAAAAAAAATTTATAATTTTATCGAAAAATATTGACAATCACATAAACAAGTGATAACATAGTATCAACAACAACAAAGACACACAAAACAAAGATTTAGAAAAAAGTTGTTGACAATCACATAAACAAGTGATAACATATAAACAAGTTAAGAAACAAAACGAATAGCGAACGGTTAAGGCACTGCAAACTCCGACGGCTAAATTTTGTAACTAACTTTAAAAAGGGTACAAGTGTACCACCACTCGCACCCTAGGACTATCAAGAATAATAGCACCCTACAATCTATTATTCTATACCGTTTCAGGTGAAAAGTCCACATATTTTTACAACTGTATAACACCGTTTACTCGGAAGTGGGTTATTACAACCTATGCACACACAGTTTGAACCTTGATAATCGAATATAGATGTACCGCTTAATATATTTCATAAGTATATTTGAGAATATGAAAATATGGTGTTTGGTATTCCATTGTACACATAAAAAGGACAAGACTACATCTGGGAGGCACTCTGTCTAAATACCTAGCAAGAAGATTGTGCATTTTGCGTGACTTTTTAATAAACAATGTTTGACTTGCTACATTTCTCATTTGAAAGAATAAAACCGTTTATAGTAGTTTTTGGTTTGAAAATATGACTTTTTACTACTTAAAAACTAAAAAGGTGTAACACGGCTATAAGTATAACTTATAAAGGTTCAAAGCCCTTGTAAACAGTGGATGACACCAAATAATATTATTGCACCTATGCGTAAAATAGGAGAAGGAGTTTATTATGGCAAAGAATCAAATTAACTTTTCAAAAATGAGCAAAGAAGCAATGGCACAGTTAACATCATTCAAGGAGTCTGCCTTAGCATTAGCACAAGAAGATTTACGATTTAAGGCTGAACTCAAGCCATTAAAAAAAGAGTTAGAGACAATTATTGAAAATCGTGAAAATGACCTTGCTCAAGGTATGAGCGTAGAAGATGTTGACAAAAAATTCTCAAGGCTTGAAGTGGATATGAAAATCCGTAAGGCACAGATTGAACACGAAAAAAATATTGAACCATTAAACAAAGATATGAAAGAAACATATACATTTATACCTAGTACAATGTACCTTGCATACGATAAGAAGATTACTGAGCATAAGCGTGGAGACTTTTTAAATGCTATTGTTGAATTTCTTAAAAATTTAGGTATTGAAGATTGCAAGCAGGCACAGATTACAAAACTTGCTGAAAATATGAGTGATATGTTTGGGGCAAGATATGCTACAAGTAAAAAGATTGTAGAAAATAACACATTCCACACAACAATTAGTAAAGCACAGTTTAATAAACTATTTATGGCAGTATTCTGTGATATGTATATCAAATAAAATATTTCAAGGAATAAAAGAAGTATTCGATATGAAAATATCAGAAAAATATGCAGAATGGTTACTTCTCGAATATGTTTTTAATTAACTTGTAAACAAAGAATAAATCCGCTATACTGTAATTAATAAAGGAAGGCGGTGGAAGGATGAACGATATGCCAACAGATATTCAATTTAAAGATGATTTGCGTAAAGAATTAATGATGTATGAAGATTATTTAGATTTACTTGAAAGTGGTAATACAGAAAAATTAAAAAAGAAATTTAAAGATAATATCAAACGAATTAATGAAAGCTTACAGGATTAATGTACAGTTAGAAGGGCAGACCAACGTAAACAGTCTGCTCTTTTATAGTATACATTAATTGTCAATAACAAGAAAATGTGATAAACTAAAGACAAATCTTGAAGGAGGATTTCTATGATTGTATATTATAAATTAGCTAATATATTAAAAGAACGAAATATGCAATGGAAAGATTTGTGTAAAGCAGGAATTAGTATAAATATGCCTACGAAATTTTCGCTCAATAGAAGTATGAATACAGACAATATAAATAAAGTTTGTGCCTTTTTAGGTGTTCAACCTGGAGACATAATGGAATATGTTAATGAGAAGGACGAAGAAAAGGCAAAAATTCAAGCACAAATTGAACAATTACAAAAGCAACTTGAAGAAATTCAAAACGCAAAATAAAACAGTATAATCCAGCAACGCAGCATCTACTGAAAAGTAGATGCTATTTTTATACCCAAAATTTAAGGAGGTAAATACAAAATGAGAATAAAAGGATATGTCCACGTAACGGAAAATGAAGCATTCTTGGCAACTGTTCGTTTAGTAAATAACATAGATTTCTACGCAGGAAATATAATTGGTTATATGTACTTAGATAACGGAGAAACATTAATAGTAAAACAACATCCTTGCGGAAATTATAACGCAAGTGTTGATTTTGACAATTAAAAGAGAAAGGAATGCAAAAATGTATCAACGAACATTCAAAAATGGATATGCCATTTCAACGTTTCCATGTAACAATGGATATGTAACGGCATTATATGGAAAATACGGAAATCAGTTACAATCACGATTTACTACAAGCATTAACAAGGCAAAACGAAATCATTTAGATATAATTACGTCAATATTGTAACGCAAAACAGAAAATAATAGCAAAATAAAGGCTAAGTCTACAAATAATATGTAGGCTTATTTTTATGGAAAGGAAAGGTAAACACAATGGCTGAATGGAAAAAAGAAATTAGAAAATTGTGCAAGGATTTTTGTTTATCAAAAGAAATTTACAACAAAATAATTAAGGAAACAGAGAATAATAAAAGGAAAATGCCGGGCTTTTACACAAACGCAAATGACTACAAGTATGACACGGCATATGCACAATTAAAATCTTACATATTAGCATAAGGAGGACAAAACAATGACAAAATCACAGAGACAAAGCCAAATCAGAGAGCGAATTGCATTAGCAACAGTTGCATCAGCACTATCTGTTGCATCAATATTTACAATTTCAACAAAGGCAAATACATACGCAATAGCAAGCAACGAAACAAACGGAATGCACTATAAATATGTAACAGAATACTCACAGAAGGCAACTTACATTGGATCTGGCAACTTTGTTGACGAAAACGGCAACGAATGGAAGATTCAAAACGGAGAATATAAAAAGGGAAAGTCGTACACTCTAATAATGCACGACAATGGAACAGAGAATATTATTACAGATGATGTAATAGTAGATATATATTAGGAGGAAAGGCAAAATGAAATATGAAGATTTTTTTGAAATAGCACGATATGCCAACGAAAATTGGAAAGGTGGATATACAAAGAAAGAGTATATTCAACTAGCTAAAGAATACTACGAAGACTACGAATGGTCAAAGGCAACCTACGCACAAGATAGGGAAATCGACCATAACATATTATGCCTAATTGAATATTTAGCAGAAGATTGGGCAAATGGAATGGATGAAGTAACGAAATGGCTCAGAAAGCTATTAACAGAATTTAGAAATATCAAATATAATAATCCGTATATTATGGACTTCATAAAAAGGGAAATGTAGCGACTGCAAAAAAAACGTAGTCGTTATTTTTATACAAAAAAATTAAATTTAATTCAAGAAAGGCAGGTACAACATTATGTGCAAGATTAACGGAAAAAAATTAAAAGAAATTAGAGAAGAAAAAGGAATGACACAGAGAGGTTTAGCAAAGAAAGTAGGTGCTTCACAAAACGCAATTTGGAACTACGAAAATGAGAAATGCAATCCATCAGAAGAACTGGTTGATAAAATTTGTCTAATTTTAAAGATAGACAAAAACGAAATTAAAATTGCTGATGTTGGTTACAGATTTACAAGTGGCGAAAGTAAAATTGCAGAAAAAGTACGAAAAACAAAAGGCTTCATCAGATACACAACGCCAATGGAAACAGAACGATTTATTCAGTCACATTCAAACTATGAAGAGAAAGTAGAATTACGAGAAGTGGAATGTGCGTTAAAAAACTCGTTTAGCATAGCATCAAAACGATACATACTTATTAATCCAACATTTATACACGTTCCTATTTGGCAAAGAGATACAGATATGACAAAGGTTCAGGAAATAGCACAGAACTTTAATGAAGACAAATTTGATCCTGTAAAGGTCTATGTAATAAATGGAAAATTGTTTGTTGCAGACGGTGCACACAGAGTCGTTGCGTTTGTAATGAATGGAGAAATAAAAATGCTCGTTGAAGTACTTAATTGCAACGAATATGAAGCAATTTTAACATTTTTAGGTCAGCAGTCAGCAAGAAAAAGTATGAGTGTTGCAGATACATATAGAGCAGGTGTAAAAGCAAATATAAAAGAATACATAGACTTTAAAAATCTTTTCGAAGAATATAATATCCAGATTTCTACAGAAGATAATAAACTGAACAATCCGATAGGTAAAGTAACACCGTCAAGCACATTACTTAGAATGACAAAGACAAGCAAGGAAACGTTGAAAAATACAATTGATACAATTAAATTGCTTGATTGGTCAGGAAGTAGTAAGTCGACTTTTACAATTAGAATATTTAATGTATTTAAAAAGTTATTTGCAAACTACGACAAAAACACAGTTACAGAAAGATTGGTTAAGAAATGCAAAGGTGCAACATATTTTGAAAGCAAAATTGCACCAATTAAAAGCGATAGTGAAATGTATGACACATTAGCAAAGATAATTGCAGAATAAAGAGAATAATTATATACATACAAGCTGAACTAACGGCTATACGGGTATTAAGAAAGGAAGTGATAAATATGAGTACAGCAGGAGTTCCGACACGGAAATTCAAAAAGGCTTTATCCGAACACGGATACGTAAAAGATAGATGCAACGATGGACACGAAATATGGGAAAAGC
>ERZ772820.556-NODE-556-length-35445-cov-42.898926_pt1 | contig 35445 bp, 34 predicted proteins | sample MGYA00511377_ERZ772820 | MGnify/ENA primary metagenome ERZ772820 (study PRJEB29015, sample SAMEA2737684) | human gut metagenome | biome: human gut; feature: human-associated habitat; material: faeces | place: China | collected 2012 ... | reverse complement strand
GTATGTAAGGAGAGAAATCTATTATGAGTAAAAAATTATACATTGCCTATGGCAGTAACCTTAATCTCAATCAGATGAAATATCGTTGCCCAACTGCAAAACTTGTTGGCAAAGGTACAATTGAAAATTACGAATTGCAGTTCAAAGGTATGCCTCATTGCTCCTATGCGACAATTGCACCTTGCATCGGCAAGTATGTTCCTGTTTCACTGTGGGAGCTTCAGCCGAGAGATGAAAAACTCCTTGACCGCTACGAGGGTTATCCATCCCACTACTTCAAGCAGGACTTGCCTGTGAAATTGAATAACTGTTCGGAACTTACTACAATGGTTTACATTATGAATTTGCAACAAAATTTCGGATTGCCCAGTGTAAGCTACTACGATACAGTATCGCAAGGTTATAAGGACTGCGGTTTTGATATGAAAGTTTTAAACGAAGCCGTGAATGACAGTGCTGAAAAGTTCTACGAGAACCTTGAACAGAACAATCTGTTTGATACACCTGATGAAGATGAGGTTGAAGATTTTACAAATGAGATTGGCGGTATGAGTTTATGAACGAGAGAAAGAAACTGAAAAAGCAACTCGGTGACAAATATATTTTCAAAATGTATTTGTCTGTAAACGAAGTCAAGAATTTACTTTCCGAAAATCCAAAGAACAAGCACGACACTCTGTTTGCTTCACTTACAGTCGGCTGTGTGAAAATCAATGCTGTTGTATTTCCTACTCCCGATAAGATGCTCCTCGGCTTTGACATCCTCGTTAAGGATACTCCCGATAGTGAGGAATGGATTTGTTACGACACTTTAGGTGATGAAATAAAACTCAGCTCACGCAATATTGAGCAGGCCATGTTTGATATTCTGAACCGTGAAGTTAAGGAGTACGGACTGTCATATACAGAGTGCAATTTTGAAGTGATAAACGGCAAATCAATAAAAGCAGAATAACGGCTATGTTTTTGCCACATTCGCCCTGTGTCGGCTTTTAAAGGAGAAGTCGGGAAAGTATCCGAAATCAAAGAAAAATCGAAACAGGGCGGGTTGTGGCAAGGTGTGAAAAATCGAAGTAACGGCAATTTGGGCAGTTTTTCAAGGGTGGAATTTTAAGCAGGAGAAAGACACGGGGTTGCAGTCGCTCCCTCGTGTCGGTTTACGGCAGACGGCAACGCCGACTGCCATGCAGTTTTTCGCACTTTTCAGCCTCAAAAATCCATAGGGGTTAATTTTCAGCCTTGGGGTTGTACTTGTGGGTTTAACTGCTCAATTTGCCGAATAAAATGCCAAAATTCAAGGAGTTGCAACTATGGGTTGTGGCTGTAAAGGAGGTTTTGCACTTGAATGAAACGGATAACAGAAAAGAAGTAAAACGGAAATTCGCACTCTGGATAAAGCAGTCAACAATTGATATGGTTGAGGGTATTTACAAGGAAGATAATTGTGGGAGTCGAAGTGAATTTATTGAAAAGGCAATAATTTTCTATGTGGGTTACCTGTCCTCAAACGACAACAGTCAGTATCTTCCTAATGTGGTTACATCCACTTTGAAATCAATAGTTGCAGAGAGTGACAATCGGATGAGCAGGTTAATTTTTAAATTAGCCGTCGAACTTGCAATGACAATGAATATTATTGCCTCGTCACAGGATATTGACAAGATGACTCTTACAAAACTTCGTGGTGAGTGCGTCAAGGAAGTCAAACGGCTCAACGGTTCGTTCTCATTTGATGACGCATACGATTGGCAGAAAGGATAATTATTTGTGGCAAAGTTAGTGACAAAGTTTAAATACCTAAAGCCGAATCGTAAAGTAAGCGCAGGCGGTTATGCAAAATATATTGCAACTCGTGAGGGAGTGGAAAAGATTGATGATACTAAAAAATTTGCCCCTGCAACAACAAAACAGAAGAATCTTATTGAAAAAATCCTTAAAGATTTTCCCGACAGTAAGGATATGTTTGAGTATGCCGATTACATTGAAAAGCAAAATCAAGGTTCGGCATCTGATTTCATTTCAAGAGTTATGGAAGATTACGCTTATGAAATCTCGGGAAGAAAAGCATATGCCGATTACATTGCTACCCGTCCTCGTGCCGAGAGATTCGGCTCTCATGGACTGTTTACCGACGACGGTGTACAAGTACAGTTGAGCAGGGTTAGCGAAGAACTCGACCGTCATAAGGGAAATATCTGGACTGCAATAATATCAATACGCAGAGAAGATGCAGAAAGGCTTGGCTTTAACACAGGCTCACGGTGGAGAGATATGCTCCGCACACAGACCGAAGCACTCGCTAAGAATCTTAAAATTCCAATCCAAAATCTTCGTTGGTATGCGGCGTTTCATAATGAATCATACCACCCTCATGTGCATTTGATTGCGTATTCAACGGTTGAAAATGAAGGCTATCTCACGCAAAAGGGAGTTGAAAATCTGCGTTCATCGTTTGCTAAAGATATTTTTTATCAGGATTTATTATGTATCTACGAAAAGCAAACCGAACACAGAAACAAGCTCCGAGCCGAGGCTCGTGACATTGTAGAGGATGTGGTTTCAAAAATCAACTCTGAAATATATATCAGCGCGTCAATTCAGAATAAGCTGTTGGAGCTTGCCGACAGGCTTTCAAAAACGAAAGGTAAAAAGGTTTATGGTTATCTCAAGCCTGATGTAAAAGCACTTGTAGATTCTATTGTTGAAGAACTTGCCAATGACGGCAGAATCAAAAAGCTGTATGCCCTTTGGTATGAACAAAAGGAAAATACAATCCGCACCTATACGGATGAAATACCTGACAGGATTCCGCTTACGCAAAACAAGGAATTTAAGTCAATCAAGAACGCTGTAATTAAGGAAGCGTTGAAATTAAATCTCACTGAAGATGAAGTTGAGAAAAACGAGAATACAGACGAAGAAGCTGTTTTAAATCCCTTTGAATATGAAGAAAACACCTCTGCAGAATCTGTTGTTGATTCAAGCAGAGGTGTTCTGTATCCTTATTATTCAATTAAATCTAAAAGAAATAATACTGTAATTTCATCACTTAATCTTTTGCGTTATCTCTGCAATATGATTCAAAGCCAACTTCGTTTTGAAGAAAATCAGAGAGTACAAAGGACTGATAAGAAATTGCAACATAAGATTAATGATAAGAAGCACAATTTAGGTTTACACTAATGATAATAGTAAAAATTTATTTACACTCAATATTTTCAAAAGAAGAAAGTTGAACTATCAATCCTTTTTCGTCAATTAATTGGTATTTACTAGTATAGAATATAGTTTTTGTACTTATGCTTTCGTATTTTACTACAAGATAGTTTTGATTATATTCGGATAAAATTACATAATTTTCATTATTTATCATAGTAGTTTCATATTTTCCCCTTATTGGGTTTGCATTTATAAATGCAAATAAAAAAGCTAAAATTACTGTGAGCTTTATTATAACCGAGAGTATGGTTGTAATAAAATATGTGATTTTACGTGGTTTTGTACTTGTATCGGAGATGTGCCAAAATGATAATATGTTAATTATTAATATTACTCCAAAAATGATTAACCAGGTTATATTTGGTAAAATAGGATTAAACTTACTGTTAATAAAAATAAGATAAAATAGTATGAATTCTATGTAAGTAAAGGTTAATCCAGGGATCACTGCTCCCACAGGATAAAGAGTTTTATCAATTATTTGGTTTCCTTTAATTGTTTTTTTATAGAAAAAGTAATTATATAGTATAGTACCGATAATTAAAATTATTAAAAGACCATATAGCATTATATCATTTGTGGTAAAAGAAAAATATTTTGAAGGGATATTATATGTATTTTGACATTTAATTGAGTAATTAAACGAATACAGCCATATAATTATTGGTATAATTGTAGTTACTAAAGGAAAAAGTTTTACACCTAATAAAGAATCACATTTTTTTATATACTTTATGATTTTGTCTTTTACTTTTATTTCCATATTATAGTCTCCATAAATACTAAAATCTAATTTAAAATAATTTTAACATTAAACTTGAAAAGTTTCAATAATAAGAGTTGCAATATTTTTGTCAAGTAATAATTGCACCCAAGTGCTGACAGGTGCCTCTTGTCACAGTGATAGGAGAAAGAACTACCCACTATAAGATATTACAGCAGAAAAGAAAAATATATACAAGGAAGTGATTAAAATATCAACTTACATTCATTTTACAAAAGAACAGCGAGAACAGGCAAGGAGAACCGACCTTGCTAATTTTTTAATCAGTCATGGCGAGAAAGTCAAGAAATCAGGTTCAGAATATGAATGGCTTGACGGCTCGCAAAAGGTAACAATCAGAGGTTACCTCTGGTATCATCAGTATGAACAGAAAGGCGGTGATGCGGTTGACTTCGTCCGCAGATTTTACAACAAGAATTATGCCGAAGCGGTAGAAATGCTTTTGAATAACTGCGGCGGTCAAATAATAACCTCACCACCCATAGAAAAAAGCCACAAACCTTTTCAATTGCCGCCGAGGAATGACAGAATGAGCAGAGTTTTTTCTTATCTGCTGTTGACTCGTGGCATTGACAAGGATGTACTTTTTGAGTTTGTGCGTAAGAAAATGATTTATGAGTCAGCCTATTATCACAATGCGGTATTTGTCGGCTATGATTTAAACGGTATACTTCGCCACGCACACAAGAGAGGAACAGTAACAAGTAATTCGTACAAGGGAAATGTTGCAGGCAGTCAACCTGAGTTCAGCTTCCACTGGCACGGCACAAGCGACAAGATATTCTTATTTGAAGCTCCTATTGATATGTTATCGTTCATAAGTATGCATAAGGAAAATTGGAAAAATCATAGCTATGCGGCATCCTGCTCCGTTTCGGATAGGGTGCTTTTTCAATGTCTTAAAGACAATCCAAACATCAAAAATGTGTTTCTCTGCTTTGACAATGACGAGGCAGGACAGACAGCAAACAAACGGATAGCCGATAAATTAAACTCAATGAATATCAAAAGCGAAATCTTCATTCCAATCCATAAGGACTGGAACGAGGATTTAACTTTACCTGATAAAGGAGATGAATAAATATGCCATCAGGTATTATAACTCTGATTATTGTTGCAGGCTCAATGTTTGCCTTGTTCATAATAATTTCTACGGTCGGCAATCACTATTCACTAAATCGAATAAAAAATAAAACAGTTGGACAAGGGCAATACGGCACGGCTCGTTGGGCGACCAATAAGGAAATCAAAAGAACCTATAAGCAAGTTGATTTTCAGCCAAATGAGTGGAGGGAAAATCCTGACAGCAGACCAACTGAACAAGGAATAGTTGTTGGATGTAAAAACGGAAGGAAAGGAACAACAGCAATGGTTGATACAGGTGATGTTCACGCTCTGATGATTGGTGCGGCAGGCGTCGGCAAGACAGCATTTTGGCTTTATCCTTGCATTGAATATGCCTGCGCAACGGGTATGTCATTTTTATCAACCGACACAAAGGGTGATGTAGTTCGGAATTATGGAACGATTGCAGAAAAGTATTACGGCTACAAAATTTCAGTAATAGATTTGCGTAACCCAACACGCTCTCACGGCAACAATCTCCTGCATCTTGTGAATAAGTATATGGACTTATACAAAGCCGAGCCCGAACAGCTTGTTTACAAGGCAAGAGCCGAAAAATACGCAAAAATCATTTCAAAAACGATTATTCTTTCAGGTATGGACTCGGCTTCATTCGGACAGAACGCTTACTTTTATGATGCGGCAGAGGGACTTTTAACAGCAACTATTCTGCTTGTTTCGGAATTCTGCGAACACGAAGAACGGCATATTGTTTCGGTATTCAAAATCATTCAGGAGTTACTTGCTCCGACCAACAAGAAAGGCAAAAATCAGTTTCAACTTTTAATGGACTATCTTCCAGACGACCACAAAGCAAAATGGTTTGCAGTGGCGGCGCTGAACACAGCCGAGCAGAGTATGTCAAGTGTTATGAGTACGGCACTTTCAAGGTTGAATGCTTTTCTCGACTCCGAGCTTGAACAGCTTTTGTGTTTTGATACAGAAATAGACGCTGAAAAATTCTGCAATGAAAAGTGTGCAATCTTCATTGTAATGCCAGAGGAAAATCCCAACACTTTCTTTATGGTATCACTCATTATCCAACAGCTCTACCGTGAAATACTTTCAGTCGCTGATGAAAACGGCGGTGTTCTGAAAAATCGCTGTGTATTCTTCTGCGATGAATTTGGAACTTTGCCAAAGATTGATTCAGCCGAGATGATGTTTTCTGCATCCCGTTCAAGGCGTTTACAGATAGTGCCGATAATTCAATCCTTCGCACAACTTGAGAAAAATTACGGCAAAGAGGGTGCTGATGTTATCATAGATAACACACAGCTGACCATTTTCGGCGGCTTTGCTCCAAACAGCACAAGTGCGGAAGTCCTATCAAAAGCACTCGGTTCAAGAACTGTGATGTCAGGTTCCGTCAGCAAAAGTAAAAATGATCCCTCACAATCCTTGCAGATGATAGAAAGACCTTTGATGACTCCCGATGAGTTGAAGTCACTTCCAAAAGGCACATTCGTTGTTATGAAAACAGGCTTTTATCCGATGAAAGTTAAATTGAAATTATTCTTCAAATGGGGAATAGAATTTGAGGGAAAGTATGAGGTCATGGAAAATGGCAATCGTGAAGTTCATTACGCAAACCGTTCGGAGTTGTTCAATAACATAATTCAGACATACTGTTCTCAATACTTTGAACAGCCTGTTACCAACTCGGATTTTGATGAAGCAAGCGGTGAAAAAAAGAAGAAAAATGAAAATCTTAAAACCTCGCCAAATGCAGAACAGACTGAGTGTGAAGATATTGTTGATGCGGATGAACCAACATCAGCACAGCAAGAAGAGCCAACAAAAGAACCCGAAAATTCAAGCGTTGAACAGAACAAAAATAAGCAGGGAAAAGTAGTCGTCAGAACCGAGCGACCAGCACAGGGGGATAACAGCAATGAGTAGATTAACTTTTCTGTATCAAATGAACTTGCCACACAGAGCCATAGCAGTCTATACCTACATCTATGACCGAGCAAACAAAAACGGCGAATGCTGGCCCTCAGTAAACAAAATAGCAGGCGACATAAAGCTGTCGCCTGCTACTGTTCGCAGAGCTATTAAAGATTTGCGAAATGCAGGATTTGTCACAACACAGCAACGCTACCGTGAACACGGCGGTAAGAGCAGTTTGCTGTTTATGTTAAATTAATTAGGTGCATGAAATTTAGAATTAAAATTATTTTTGTATCGAATACACCTCAAAGGTATTGAAATCACATTTGAATGTATCCGTTAATTCCAAAATAAAATTATCTTTTATGTAATCAGGCGTCTTGGTTAATTCGTTCTTAACAAACCAAACCGTATTATCAAAATCAATATCATTTACAATATCCTTTTTATTGACACAATCAACATTGTCAAAAGCCGAAAACCACGGTTCGTAATAAGTGCAGATATGCGTGTTTTCGGGATAATAATATGACAAAATTCCGAATGAGCTGTCGCAATATAAAAATGTATCTGTTGAAGAAGCTATTTCATCAAAGCGGTTGAAAAAATTATTCATTGACGGGTTGTATTCAAATATTCCCGTGCCGATAAGACAGGCTACGTTAAGTGCGCAAAGCAATACGCAAATAATATTTTTAACTTTTTCTTTTATATGTTGTGTGCCGAAAGCGACAAGCAGCGCGAAAATTCCCGATATAACAACGCTGTACCTCGCTATGTAAAAGGGGCGAATGAAAATTGTCACAAGCAGACCTATCGCCTGAACGCTTAATACGCAGGTTATCGCAAATATTACAGATAACCTGCGGTTTTCCTTTTTGGCGAGTATCAGCGTGGAAATAACAAGTCCCGATGCAAACACAACCACCGAAAGCGGTTCTACTCCTTTTAGCCAGAAGCTACCGGCAGCCGCCTCGGTTTGATATAACAGCGGGATAATCCACGGAGAATATCCCACCGTCATAGCTATATCAGATATTATGATTGCTTTTATCAGCTTTCCGTCTTTTACAAAAGCATAGATATTCACGAAAATGAAAATCACGCCGACCGCAAGCAAAGCGTAAATGTGGTTGTACGCGGCAAACAAAGCGGTGATAACAAATATAACGCAATGCCGCGTCCCGTGATTTTCAAGAAACAGCAAAGCTTCCGTAAAGCAAAGTGTAACAAAAAATATGGACCATTGATACGATCTCTGCTGAACGCTGAAATAAAGCGACATAGGAATTGCCCCTATAGTAAGCATATATACCATTGATGTATCCGAACCGAAATGCTTCTTAACCACGGTACAGCCAAGCAAAAGCGTTGCAATGTAACCGAGTACCGAAAAAATTTTAGTTACTAAAATCGAATAACCGAAAATCTCACAGAAGAATTTCAGAGATATAAAGTATAGCGGAGGATGCATATCCGATTTTAATATTTCAATTACTTCGGAATAATTGTGCTGAATTAGCGACAGTGTATAAGCTTCATCAAACCATACATTATTGTTAAAAATCAGACTTATTGAAAACAAAGATAGTATTGTGAAAATTATATATGATAAATTGTTATAGCGATTTTTAAAACATTTCATTAGATATTCCTTTTCCTGATACTATAATTTGATTTTTAACATCAAAATTACATAAATAATTGTTGAAACAGACAATAGTATCAATGCAGATAGATTATATAAGTCTAAGAAAATATAATTTATTTCTAAAGAGCGATACTTAAGCACTTACATGATTATTATAAAACTCGAAAAAGCCTAGATAAATCGTAACTGAACAGTGTTACCGTGAACATGGGGGTAAAAGTAGCTTGCTATATAAAATGTTTAATAGGCAAAAATAATAACAATAAATCCAACTGCAAAACTTTTATATTTGCAATTTCTTTCCGATTCTTAATTCCATCAATTAGATCTCATCTTGTTGATATCAGTATTATTAGGTATTGGAATTTCTCATTATATAATGCATTTCATTAGTCAAGGAATTATATGATTCGATTACTGCGTTATCTCCGAATTTCAAACACAATGTTTGAGGTGAAGGTCATATCATCCTCATTGAATTTCATATTTATTTCACCGTCATATTTTTTAACTACTCTTTTAATGCTTTTCAGTCCCGTTCCATGTATTGCGTCAGATTTTTTTGATGATGCTATGCGGTTGTTCTTGACGGCTACAATATTCTTGACCGAGTTTGTAAGCTGTATTGACAGATACTTATTTTTGCGGACGAAAGCCGAAAAATCTATAAATCCGTTCTCTGTATTTTGTGCCGCTTCAACTGCGTTTTCAAGCAGATTGTCAAGCAGAGCAGTTATGTCGGGTTCGCTCATAAAGCTAAAATCAGCACTTCTGATGTCAATATTCATCTTCACCCCGAACTTGTCACAGAAGGATTTGTACCTGTTGACGATTGAATTGGCCATAGGATTGTTGCAGTAATCAACAGATTTATTTATGCTGAAGTCTTCAATAAAATCGTCTATGTACTCTGTAACAGCCTTGTCTTTGGCGATGCTCTTAATGGCGTTTAAATGCCGTTTTATGTCGTGCATAACAATTTTTGAGTTTTCATTTTGCTCATTGAGTAAATCGTAATACTCAGCTGCAGATTTTAGTTTCTGCTTTTCATATTCCAATTCCATATTGCGGCTCTGAGTTTTCAGAGTGAATTCATAAACCCAGAACACCGCTATGTTTGAAAAAAGCAACACCACTATGCCGATTAAAAGCAAGGTTAAAAAGACTTGTCCTAATTCATATTCTGCAAGTGAATATAATATTGCATATATAATCAGAGTACTTGATATTGGCAGAAGAAACAGCATAAGCGACGTAGCAGGACTTTCCTTACGACGCTCATTTGATGATACCTTAGACAGTATATACATTGAAGAAAAATAAAGCAGTTTGCTGATGGTTGATTGAAAAATAAGGTTTACCGAATTATCAAGACAGGCGAGTAGTTCAGTCCCGAGTATGGCAGCTGAAAATAACATAACAACAAATTCTGTAGTAACATTAAATACTAAAAGTATACTGCAATGGAATATTGCGGACTTTATTTTTGCCTTGTAGCAAAGACGAAGCAAAAAGAAATTGCAGACAAAAAATGCGAGCATATTTACAACGGTTATATTAAACAGCCTTGCAAAGTACAGAATTGTATAAGCTGTCGGTAATGAGATTATCAGAAACTTTTTACTTGCCTTTCTTTCAAATTTGTTTTCAAAATAAAATAGTGATATCAGAATTTCTGCAAGAAAAATAAGTGCATAGCAAATTGTATATACCATTTTTATACCCCTATGTATGCAAAATATGCCTTTTTAAAGTTTGAATAGTTCCTTTGAGATATAGGTAGAGTTTCAGTTTTTAAATCTACTTTAATATTAAGCTGAGTCTTATTAAAATCCGAGACATACCTCAGATTAACAAGATAGCTGTAATGCGGTTGTGCAAAATAATCGTAATCCTTTAGTTTTTCTTTCCAATAACTTAATTTTTTATTTGTATAATACTTCTTCTGCCGTGTTATAATAACAGCCTTTCTTTCTTCAATAGTTATATATACTATATCGCTTGTGAAAACAGAATAATACTCGTCATAGTATTCAAGAGTTATTATTTGAGTATTGGAATGATAATAGTTAATAGCCGTATTTAATGCTCTGAAAAAACGGTCATTGTCAATAGGCTTTGACAGATAGCGAAACACATCCAAATCCATTGCGTCGTCAAGATAAGACTCGTGGGAAGTAATTATGAAAATAATTATATTGGGATTAAAAGCTTTTAAATGAGCCGCCAAAGTAAGCCCGTTTACCTGCGGCATTTCAATGTCGATAAACGCCATATCATAACTGGCATCGCTTTTCATAGGAGCGACGCCGTTGTAAAACACATCAATATCAAAATATATTTTATGCTTATCCGTAAATTCAGTCAGCTTGCTTTGTATTTCATCGGCAATATATTTGTCGTCGTCACAAATCAATACTTTCAAAAGGAAAACCTCCCGTGAATTATGACATAATTATAACATATATTGCAAAAAATGTCATTGTTTTAGGTATAAATTTTTTATTTTTGACGAAATAATTAGAAAAATACATCACTTTGAATGAAATTGATATCATTTTTGCAAAAATTATGTTTTTATTTTTAATATGTGTTAAAATTCCAACAAAAGGAGGAAATAATACTATGAAGACAATTAAAACCATTATCTGCAAAATTTCACCTGCAATTATTGCTTGTTTTACATTAGCACTTTCAATAAATGCTAATACGTCCACTTGCTTTGTAATGTATCAGCCTAAGGCTCCAACAAAACTTGATGCATTTAAAAAGATAAAGTAATGGAAAAGTTTAGTTCGAAACTCATAGAGTTTTTTGTATCAAACGACCTTATAAAAAACGAAGATAAAGAACTTTACGAATATGCTGTTAATATTATTTTATCATCATTAATACATATTGCAACTGTTATGATAATAGGTTTATGTTTCAATTTATTTATTGAAAGTTTAGTTTTCTATTTTTCTTTTATAGCTATCCGTAAGTTTGCAGGCGGCTATCACGCTAAAACGCCGGTCAGGTGTTATGCGTTTTCTGTTATTTCAAGCATAATAATGTTGTGCTTAATTAAATATGCAAATAGTGTTGGTAATATATTTACTTATTTACTCATAATATTTGAATTGCTTTGTGTGGTGTTGATAATATTAATGTCCCCTCTTGACACAGAAAACAATCCATTGAATAGTTACGAGAAAAAGTGGTACAAAACATTAGCTGTTTTAATTTCAGTCTGTATATTTATCATATCATTATTTTGTGTTTTAACAGAACTCAGAAACATAGGGTACTCTTTGATATGCGGAGTTATAATGAGCACCTTGGTGTTATTAATGAGAAAAGTCCAAATTACAAATTAAACTAGGATTAAACTAAGCATTTATGATTTCAGGTTACTGTAGACAAACTCAACAAATATAAATGAAGAACATAAATACAAAAGAAATTATTTATTGTATTCTCAGGAAGGAGGAGTTTCCGATGTTTTAATAATTTGCGAAAAATTATAAATATATTAAAAAGAAAGAGGCTTTACAATGAAAAAGAAAATGTTCTTATTAGGATTTTGTATACTAATGGTTTCAACGATAGTATTAGGTTGTTTTAGTGCATCAGCTGCAACCACAACAAGTTCGGGATCGTACATACTTAGTAAGTCCGATCAGACTGAGAAAAAGCATACAAAATCGCTTTCGGTTTCTGGTGGAGGTAGTGCAACAGTCACCGCACAACATTGGAAAGGCAGTACTTTCCCTACATATTCTGATACCGCTTATTCCAAAATTAATAGCAGCAGCGGTTTAAAATCAACAAATGTCAAAGTTTATATTTATAAAACAAACGGTGACTTGGCCGCAAGCGGTTCTTCTTCAAATTATGTAAACAAAGAGGCAGGCTACGGTACTACTGTTGGTAGCACTAAACACATTTTCACGTTGAGCAATAACAGAAATACATTAATATACAATGTTGTGGGAACTCAATCATAAGTAGATATTCAAGTTGAGGGTGTCCTTATACTATAAGGGCACCCTTTTGAGGATAAAGCTAATGTTAAATTTATCAATTAAAATCTTTTGGCATTTTTTAAAAAATAATAAGTTATTGGTTGGATTTCTTTGCTTAATACAGATAATATCTATATTTGCATCTCTTTTTGTGTTTTCGTATTTTGCAAGCTATACAAATGCAAATAAAAAATATGATAATTCTAAGACCTATACTGTATCGTTTAATGGTGCATTCATCGATGATAATACGATGCTAAAAGAGATAGAGCATTTTAATAATAAGTGTGATTTAGAATTAAATGCAGTCTCCATAAAAGCTAATATTGATGATACAAGAATAATGTTTGACTATCTTTACTATCCCAATCACATTAAGCATGGTAGATATTTCAACCAAGACGAATTTGTGACAAACAAACATGTAATAATATCAGGTGATGAAGGTGTGATAGAAGAGGATAAAATATCAATATGTAATGATAAATATACTGTAATTGGTACATATTCAGTTGGCGGTTATAATATATTACCTATATCGTCTATAAATGATGTGAAGCATAATAATGAATCTGTATCAATTGTTTTAGATAAATATCCTGATGACGATGAAAATAATAAAATTATTTCTCAATTGACGGAATGTTTTGAAAATGCAGAAATAATCTATCCGGAAAGAATAAAAAATATTGACAGCTTATGGAATGATTCTACTACTATTATATATATAGGAATATTTTTGTTATCAATGATAAATGTAGCATTTGTCTATTTATATATATTAGAAAAGAATAACAAAATTATTTATATTTATAGATTGAACGGTGCGACAAAAACAACTTGCATTTTTCTCTTAGCTAATGTAATTTTCATTATTGCTTTAATATCATTTGTATGTGGATGTATTTTTTCAAGATGTGTCTTGCCAAGCATAATTGAATATGTACAATATGAGGATTTTACATACAGCTTAGGAATATATGATTACATTAGTATGATTATAGTGTACTTTATAGTTATTATTATTACTAGTGCTCCTGTAATTTCAAAATATGTAAAAAATATATCTATTTCCGAAAAAAGATTGGGGTGACAAAATAATGAAGTTAATTAAATTTTCATACCATCTTTTCTGTAAGAATATATTAATGAGCATAATTATAATAATACAATTAGTTGCTTCCACTTTATTATTAAGCGATATTTTAGTTACTGCAAATAGTTACTTCGTTACAGTTGATGAGTACATTAGCAGTGGACTTTCAAATATAAACGGAATAATAGTTGATAATGGCGGTAATTCTGTTCCGGAAAGATTATTAAATAAATTACCTGAAAATTCAATAGATTATTGTGAATTGGGTGGTGTAGCTTACTTAGGAGAATATACTCTTTATGGATATAGCGATGAATTTGTAAATGATTATACTCCCGAATTATTAGAAGGAACATGGCTAAACAAGTGTACAGATGATTTAAAAAACATTCCTGTAGTAATACCTTATTCCTTAAATAAACATTTTAATATTGGTGACATAATTGATATTGATTCAGAAAATGGTTTTACGGGAAAGATTGTTGGTATATTAAAAACTTCTTACTACTGTACTTTTAATAATGGCGGTACAGAATTGAATACAAAAGATATGTTAGGCAAAGCAGATGAATCATTTGAAATTCCGTTATTAACATTATATAATTATTTGCCAAAAGAAATTATTAGTACCGGAATGACTGAAGCTATAGTTTTAAAAAATTCAAACGATTTAAATGAAGCTTATAAACTGTTTAGTAATTATTATTATGTCAGAACTTTTTTTGATGTGTTAGAAAACGGAAAAGAAGATGCTTATGCAAGAGTTAGAGCATTAGGTCCGATTCTTTTAACTTTATCTTTAGTTTCGTTGTTTGGAATGATTGGTTGCATTGCTATTTCTACTTATAAGAATCTTTATTTTTATTCCATTTTATATCTATGCGGTGCTTCAACCAAAAAATGTTTTTTGATAAGTTTATTATATACTGTTATCTATATTGTTCTGACATTGGTTGTATTCTTTGTAATATTTATTTTTGTTATGCAAAAAAGTATGTGTTGGCTTAATTATATTGCTATAATAGCTATAATTATGATACTTTTATCATTATCGTTAATTCCTTATAGAATATTAAAGAAAAACCCACCTATAGAAGTTTTTAAATATAAAAGATAATCGGAGGCAACTATGATTGAAATTAAAAATTTGAACAAGATATATTTAAAAGGGAAAAAAAATATGGTTCATGCGTTAAACAACATAAACCTAAAAATTGACGATAGAGAAACGGTTGCAATTATAGGAGAAAGCGGTGCGGGTAAATCCACGTTATTACATATTATGTCATGCATTGATAATTTTGACGGAGAATATTATCTTGATAATATTGATATCAATAAACTTAGCGAAAGTAAAAAATCAAAGCTTAGAAGTTCTAAGATTGGAATAGTATTGCAGGATTTTGCATTGATTGACGATTTTACTGTTTTTGAAAATGTAATGACACCCTTATATTTTAATAAAAAAATAAAGGATAAAAAAAGTTCAGTAATGAGAGCTTTAAAAAAAACAGGAATTGCATCATTGAAATCTAAAAAAGTATCACAGCTTTCCGGCGGTCAAAAACAGAGGGTAGCTATATCGCGTGCTTTGGTTACAAGCCCAGAATACATATTTGCCGATGAACCTACAGGCTCATTGGACAGTAAAACATCGGAAGAAATAGTGAAAATGCTCTTTGATTTAAACAGGAATGGAATTACCATAATTATAGTAACACACAATTTAGATATAGCAAATAAATGTCAACGCGTTATTGAGATAAAGGACGGAAATATTATTGAGGATAATTGTTCGTAATTAAAAATAAGAATATAAATGCCGACAAGTTATAGCTTTTAATGCTATTACCTGTCGGCATTATTTTTTGCCTCTTTTGCGTTAAAAGCAGAAAAGGGCAGTTATGTTTTTTAAAAACAGAAGTCCTCCAATCTACCTGAATTAATAAAAATTCAGATTGATTGGAGGAAAATTAAATGGACAAACGTCCAAAGAGAAGAAAATCAAAGGATAATCCTTATACAATTTTTGAGGAGAACGGAAAATTTTATGTTGTTTTTAAAGATGGACAAGGTGATGAAAATAAAGTTGAAGTTAATAATGATGTGTTTAGCTTGTTTAATGATAATGAACTACATGACATTTCTCAGTTAAACGAGTTCGACAGGCATATTGAACACTCTGAGCAATCAGAAATCACCTTGCATAAGAAAACACTGTCTGACAATATTCCGCTAGAAGATATTATTATTTCTAAAATAAGAAACGGAAAATTAAAGGAAATGCTTATTTGCCTGTCACCGTTGCAGAGAGAAAGAATAATACTATTCTACTGGGAACGATTTACTTGTTCTGAAATTGCGGAAATTCAAGGATGTACGAGGCAAGCTGTATCATTAAGTATTAGACGAGCAAGAAAAAAGCTAAAAGAAGAAATTCTTAGAAGAGAAAATCTTTAATAAAATCACACGGGATATTTTGTTGAAAACGCTGAAAATAAATTTTTTTCAAAAATAGGCTTGTCAAAACGCTTTTAAGTGAGGAAACAGGTGAAAGGGTTAATTCTCTTTTGCCTGTTTCTCTTTTTGAGAACGGGCGTTGATCTTTGAAAACTTAATATCAGCACATCAGATACATTCCTTCTGCTGTTCGGAACGGACAAGCTACATGAGCGAACACCTTTACAGTTCTTCAGGACTCAGACATTGAAAGGCAAATTCAATGAAGGCGATGACAGGCAGAGGGGATAATGATACTTCCGTCCAGTCAAAAGTCGAGCGTGATAGAACCGTCGCAACCAAAGATGGCGGCCGTGGGAGATCCTCACGGTGGTGAAATTCCAATGGAGCTATATGCAATAGCCGTTTGATGTGTTCCTTGTCGCAGGGCATTGAGGATAAATAGCGACAATCGGATAGTGTGAAATTTAGAACTATCCAAAACGATTGATGTTATCCCGACAGCAGAAAATTAAAAATCTTCTGCTGTCGGGCGGTGAAAAATAAACTTTATGAAAGAGGTGTTTTAATTGGGATTTATTATAGGACTTTTTGTCGGTGCTTTTATAGGTGTAGTTTTTATGTGCTTGTGCAATGCAGCGGCAAAAGCTGATGAGCAGATGAAAGATTATATAAATGACAAAAACAAAAAATAAGGAGCAGGTGATAATTTGAACGAAAACTATATAAAAGAAAATAAAATTGATTCTGAACACAAAATAGAATCTGTTATAAATGACTGTAAGGTCACAATCTACTTTTCTAAAAACAGAAATAACCATGTTGAAAGGAATATTCTTGAAAATCTTTTGGATACATTTGAGAACAGAATGAAATCTCAGATTGGATGCTGAATTTCTTTCAATTTAATTTTGGATTTCGCTGGATATTATAAAAATTATGTAGTATTGTTGGTTTGCAAAAATCGTATGAAAGGGTGATGAAATGAAAAGAGTATATTGCTTGTACAGAGTATCAACCAAAGGTCAGGTGGATAAAGATGATATTCCAATGCAGAAAACCTCGTGCAGAGAATTTGCAGAACGCAACGGCTGGACCATTCTGAAAGAGTTTCAGGAAAAAGGTGTGTCGGGATTCAAGGTTTCGGCAAGCAATCGAGATGCTATTCAGGATTTGAAAGCCGCCGCAGAAAAGAAAGAATTTGATGTACTCCTTGTCTTTATGTTCGACAGAATAGGCAGAATTGATGATGAAACCCCGTTTGTCGTCGAATGGTTTATCAAGCACGGCATAGAGGTGTGGAGCGTTAACGAGGGCGAACAGCGTATGGATAATCATGTGGACAAGCTTATGAATTACATACGATTTTGGCAAGCCAACGGTGAGAGTCAGAAAACGTCAGCACGTGTTAAAACTCGCCTTAACCAAATGACGTTAGACGGCAAATTTACCGGAGGTGTTGCACCATTCGGTTACAAACTTATAAAAAGCGGTGAAGTCAATAAAAAGGGAAAAGAGCTTATGGACATAGTTATTGACGATGATGAAGCTCCGATAGTTAAGAAGATATTTGAAATGACAGTCAAAGAGGGTTATGGTTCATATCGAATGGCTGACTACCTGAACAGTCATGGAGTAAGAACTCATAACAACAGTAAATTTCAATGCAACACAGTAAATCGTATTTTGAAAAATAAGATTTACTGCGGTTATTTTATATCAGGCGGTGTTGAATCCCCATACATAGAAAGACTTCACATCATTGATGAAAATGTATATGAACAAGCACAATTTATATTAAGTCAGCGTTCTAACAAAAATGAAGAGAAGAAACAAATTGCAAGAACTACGAAAGGCAGTACATTACTTTCTGGAAATATCTATTGCGCTCATTGCGGTCAAAAGATGGCATCAACAAGTTACATTGATAAATATGATAGAGCAGACGGCAGTCGGTACAGAGTTCGCAGGCAGAGATACATTTGCACAAATAAAGCAATGAAACGAGGTGCTTGTGACGGACAGTCGGCTTATGTGGCACACAGAATTGACGGTGCCGTGCTTGCAACGCTGAGGGATTATCTCGCTAAAATCAAATCAACACCAAAAGATATAGCACTCGAAAAACGCTATAAGTCAGAAATATCGGAATATAAGAGAAAGCAAACTAAGATTGAAAAAGAGATTGATAAACTAAAAAGACAGGTAATTGAATTATCTGCTGAAATAGGACGCTCTTTACTTGGTGAGAGCCGATTCGCTCCCGATATACTGTCAGCTTCTATTGATAATACAAACGATTTACTCCATAAAAAAGAAACTGAATTAAATGATATAAAGTTCAAGCTTGCCAATCAGCAAAATGCGATGGGTAAGCTTGATTTTTATTACTCACAATTCAGAACTTGGGCTGATGAGTTTGATAACTCCACAATGGAACAGAAGAAAATGATAGCTTGTCAGCTCATAAGAGAAGTGAAAGTATCACGGGGATACGAATTAGAGATTGTATTTGACCTTAATTATGAACAATTCCTATCTCTATAAAGCTTAATAGATTGAATTTGTAAACTCAGTTTGCTATAATAATTTTAGGTTAGAAGTGGGTGAACATATATGAGTGAAGAAAATAAAATACAAATTTTTGAAGATAAAAAGATTCGTACTGCGTGGAATGAGTCGGAAGAAGAATGGTATTTTTCCATAGTTGATGTAATTTCAGTTCTGACTGACAGTAACGAACCTCGTCGTTACTGGAGCGATCTTAAGCGAAAGCTTAAAGCTGAAGGAGCAAACCAGTTGTACGAAAATATCGTACAACTGAAAATGCAATCTCCTAAGGATGGTAAAAATTACAAAACAGATGTTGCAAATACAGAACAGCTTTTAAGATTAATACAGTCAATCCCGTCACCAAAAGCAGAACCTTTCAAAATGTGGCTTGCAGAAGTAGGACGTGAGAGAATTGATGAAACCATAGACCCTGAACTTACCATAGAGCGAGCTCTTGAAACATACCTGAAAAAAGGATATAGCAGAGAGTGGATAAATCAAAGACTTCAGGCTATACAGGTGAGAAAAGAGCTTACTGATGAATGGGATTCTCGTGGTGTAAAGCAGGGTGTAGAATATGCAATTCTGACTGATGAAATCACAAAAGCGTGGTCAGGAATGACAACTCGGCAGTATAAAAATCTCAAAGGACTGAAAAAGGAAAACCTAAGAGATAATATGAGTACCCTTGAGTTGGTACTAAATATGTTGGCAGAAGCTACCACAACTGAGATTTCCAAAGAGAAAAATCCTCAATCTTTTTCTGAAAACAGAAGTGTTGCAAAAGAGGGCGGAGAAGTCGCCGGAAATGCACGAAAAGATATCGAGGAAAGAACAGGAAAACCTGTGATTACTTCAAAAAATGCCGTCGATTTTTCAATTCTCATTTCCGATGTAATAGAAAATGATTTTGATAAAAGTGAATAAAGTATTCTGATTGCCTTGTGAGTTAAAAAATCCCGCAAGGCTTTTATTATATCCCAATTTCAAGTTTATTCCTCGGATGTTTGGAAGACAGAATATTCTTCTGTTTGTTGATACTCGTATGCGTGTAAATCTGCGTTGTGGTAATGGAGCTGTGACCCAGCATTTGCTGAATATAGCGTATGTCAACATCTTCTTCAAGCAGTAGAGTTGCAAAAGAGTGACGAAACATATGCGGAGTAATGTGCAGCGGCACTTCTGCACCGATTGCATAGCTGTTAATCATATTGCGAACAGACTGCTCCGATAGACGATTGCCAAGCCTGTTTATAAAGAAAAATTTGTTGGTTGTTATTTCACATTCAAACGCTTCTTTATACCTTTTAAGCAGCGCCTGAACATTTTGATTGCAAATTTGAATCAGGCGTTCTTTTGAGCCCTTTCCGTAAATTTTGATTATGTAATCATTAAAATCAATTTGTTCAGTCGTGAGTGTGCATAATTCAGAAATTCTCATTCCGGTGGCAAACAGTAACTCAAGTATGAGTGTATTCCGCAGAGCAACTTTCTTAGTATAGTCAGTTTTAGCTTTGGTAAGTTGTAGATAAGCAAACCTAATAATTTGCTCAATATTATTTATGGGAATAGTTTTTGGGAGAATAAAGGGTTCTTTATACTTGATTTGTATCTTATGAAAAGGGTTAATATCAATAAGTTCCTCAATTTCAAGATAGTGAAAAAATGCTTTTAGCGAAGCAATTTTACGCTTAACACTCTTAGGTTTGTACTTACAGTGCAGTAAATTTATATATTGCTCAATGGATTTTTTGTTTGTCCATTCAATAGCAGATTCCATAGTGAATTCAAAATACTGCCTTAAATCAATAGTGTATGATTTTATCGTTTTCTGATCGAGATTTTTCCTTGAAATACAGAAGTTTAGATAATCAGTTGTTAGATTATTTGCTTGTACATTTTTTATTTCCATCGCATATAGCTCCTTATTGTTTATAAATTTATTATGCAACAGAAAATAAAGAAAGTCTATTCAAATATCTATATTTATTTTGCCTAAAAATTTTATTTATTGAGCAATAAACAAAATTGTATTATACAAAATGCATAAAAATACCGTGTGAAATTTTGTAACTGATTTGCGTAAAAGTTATTTAAATATTTGTCAAATTATGTTATAATTAGTATCATAAGAGGGAGTATATAAATATTTTTATATTATCTACCTCAAATATAGGCTTAGTTAAGGCTTAATACTTTTTTCTTAGAATGAGATTAAGCACTACATAGACATACACCAGTTGAATGTAAGCTGTGTAGTGTGTTTTGTTAACAGAAATGTATTATTGACCTTATCTGAAAATAATGAATAAAGGATAACTTCTAATTATATATTGGTGAAATAATAATGATTATGGATTATTCATGGGAAAAACTAAATTCAAGAGAATTTGAAATTATTGCATGTAACTATGCGAATGATATATTTTCAAAATACATTTGGAGTTTAACAAAATCAACGAGAGATGATAATCATGACTTTTTCGCTTTTTGCAATAATTTAGATAAATGGGGTGAAGCCAAACACTCAGAAACATCTAACAAATTAATGTCTCGTACACAATGGGATCCTACTATTGTTTCAGCAAAATTGGTGAATTGTGTTAATGAAATTCTTTTAGTAACTTGCGCAAACATTCCTTTAACTTATGTTATTAGGAGTTTCCATATGATTGATTCTCCCATAGAAAAAATTTTCTATATAAACCGATTCTTACTTAACAATTGGTATAGTGGACATCCTAATTTGAGGGATTTAGATAATAAGTATCCAGTGACCAATATTGCGAACAAACTGACAAGTAAACACACTACGCTAGATGTTAATAGTCATCTTAATATTTTTATTTTTGACTTTATCGAAAATAATTTCTTAACGCCAAAAAAGGAAATATGTGTAAACGGTGTTTATGAACTAGATATTGTCATTTTTGTTGCGAAAAATGGAACGATACTCAATATACCTAACGATAAATATATTGGATTTACTTCGAAAATAATAGTTAATAATTTAAGTTTTCCCGACTGTTGCAGAAAAGTTGATGCTAATAATGATATTCAGTTAATTCTACAACAAGGTTATAATATTATTAAAGCAAATATTATAGTTAAAAATGAAAAAGCTCCACATAACACGGTGTATTTAAAAGTATTATTGAACTCCCAAATTTTCAAAAAGGAAGTAAAAGTATGCAATGCACCCAAAATAGAAAATTCAAGGATAATTCATTTTGAAAAAGAGTTGAACCTGAATAAAACTTCTAAGAATAGAATAATCAGTATTGACTATTTGCCAATAGAGAAATTTAGTAGAAATAATAAAAATTATTTTTTCATTAGATTTGACAACAGGGAGTATTATAATTATTCCAAACTATGCCGTATGATAATTCATATGATTACTAATATTGATTTTTACAAATTAGATGAATCTGTTTTAAGACAAACTATTATAAAATATAATAATTATGAGATCACAGAAGATTTTATTGTTGGTATTTTTGATAGTTTGTTAGCTTATGAATGTTTTAACAATAATTTAAGGAAAAATTTTATTATACAACTTCTTTCTAATCAACAAAAAAGTCAAAATTGTTTTTATATCATCGAGAATTCTTCATTTCTAAAACGTGAAAGTTATAATCTTTTAAAAGAAATAGAATCATATTTTAGTTTATATAACAATAATAATGTAATCATCTATCAAGACTATGAACGAAATGATAAGCAATCACTCAAAATTAATGATGATATTGCAAAAGTGGTTTTTATAGAAAATGGAGTTTTTTTAAACTTTTTGCAGGTCAATGTTGATAATCCGTACAACGGTCTAATTTGCGAAGATGTTGAAAAACATTTAGCTTTTCCTGATTATAAAATTGAAGTTTCGCAAATAATTACATATCTCTGTAGTAAAGACCAAGATTCTTTGTCAAAATTTTTTGAAAGTATATCTTATATAATAGATAAACAATCGTGGTCAAATAGAGCTTTGGATGTATTCATTTTACTAAATGATATGGTTAATCCTAAAGTATGCTTATTTTACCTAAGAAAGATAAGGGATATATACTATTATAAAACAGATTTTTGGACTGCGTATGGATATTCTAAACTGATTAACCAACTGCACACAGTTTCGAGCATTGATTTATATATAGACGATCTATATAAAGAGGCTGACGAATTAAATCATTGTGGCTCCATTACTGCGTCCAGAGAAAAATTCAAATCTGTAGTCGAGTTAATAGATAGTAATAATCTTGATTCGTATCAATCAATGAAGTTAGAAGCAATAACTGAGATTTATAATATTAGCTTTTGGTTACTTGATACAAAAAACTTGATTGAGTCAATCAATAAGACAATTACCGAATATTTTCCTAATGGTATTCAACCTAAATCATCAGTCAGAGAACAGTATCCATACTATAATTGCCTAAACAGAAAAATGGTCACTGAATATTTATTGGAATTATATGATGAAGCAGAAATGACATTCCAATTATGTATTAAGGAATCAAAATTAAAAAATTATATCGCATTTGCTTATATGGATAGTGCAAGAGGCCTGTACAAAAAAGATATAAACACTGCATATCAAAGAATTAAAATAGCATATAAAATTTTAAAAGAATTGCATTCTAATGGATATGAACTGAGAAGATTCTTGGATTGTTCTGTAGAAAAATCATATTTGGAATTTATTTTAAGCGATGATTCAAAACGTAAAGATAAAATTAACGAATTACAAGACAGGATTTATGATATAAAAAAGCACGGATACAAAAGTATATTAAAGAAATGCTATTTTAAACTGGCTGCTTGTTACATCGTCCTCGAAAATGTCGATAAAGCAAAATATTATCTGGATATAATTAGCAGCGATAATGATTTTGATAAGAACCCCAGAAATCAACTTATGTATAATAAACTTAATATGGTATATTATTTTTTGTTAAACGAGCATTTTTCATTTTATCATTGCAACAATTCAAGAACTATAGATTTTAATTGTTTTGAAAATGACAAAATAGAAACTATATATGTTGAAACTAGGTTATGGTAACTATTCTCTATAGTTTTAAACAATTACCAGCTAAATCAATAATTATATCATTGTACTTTTCTCTTAAACTATACCATAAAGAATTTTTGATTATATACGAGTAATTATTTGCTAAATAAACTATATTACAATCCAAGTTCAACAATGAATATGGAAGCGTTTTAAAAAATTCAATACTTTTGTTTCCCGCATATTCAGTATAGTTTAGAAATTCAATAACATTTATGTTCAACTTTTCGATAATATATTTAAAATCTCTTATACAAGAAAAATTTATTAATATATATTGTTCCTCTTTATCTATATCATAAATTTGTTCATTAATAACTTGTGAAAGATTTTCTTTTATTACATTTCCCCATTTAGACCAGAAGTAAGCTGTTTGCGGTGTTTCGTCGATTTTATATTGACCTCTCCCACCGCCTCTAATATGATAAGCTTTGGCACTAGGCTCATAATAGCATTTTCCTCCATTAGAGACAATTTTTAAACCCAGTTCCATACCTTCCCAAGCATTGAAATACTTTTCATCAAATCCACCATGCTTAAAAAATTCCTTTTTATATACCGCGCACAAAGCAGTTGTAAATGCATTTCTAAAGCCTGGTTTATTTACTATAATATCATTTATAGATCTATTCTCAAACATATGTGTATTATAATAATTACAAAATATATGACCTGTACTCTGCACTTGCATTGTTTGCGGGTATATAAGTAATGGCTGAACAGCTTGAGCATCTTTGCTTTCTAAGCTCAAAATCAAATGCTCTAAGCATTCAGGCTTTAATATAATGTCAGCATTCATAAAAATAAGTATGTCTGTAGATGTTTTATTAGCGGCAATATTATTTACAACTCCATATCCCATTTTAGTTTTATGTTCGATGTATTTATAATTATCGAAAAAACGACAAATACTTTTTTTATAATTCACGTCATTGTTACCATCTGAAGTAAAAATTAATTCATATTGCTCTATATTTTTATATTGACTTAAAAAATATAAGAAATTATCTGTAAAATTCAAATTAGAATCCAACGCTACAATTATTGAAGCTTTCATAACACTTTCATTCTTCCTGTATAAAGTATAATTAGAAGTTATCATTTATTGAAGGAGAAGTGTAGGGGGGAGAGGAAAAATTAATGTTAAGAATTTTAAAAATAAAAAAGACCACAATCATAACGATTGTGGCGAATATTAACAAATAAAGGATAATATACAGTTATCAATTCTAAGCTATTGACAATAGCATTTTAAATAGTTATGATTATTTATATTTGTGGAGGAGATTAAAATGCAACATTATAATATCGGTTACACCAATGGAGTATTTGATTTGTTTCATGTCGGTCATTTGGATTTTTTAAAGATGGCAAAAGAGCATTGTGATTATTTAATAGTAGCAGTTTGCGAAGACAGTTTAGTTTTTGAACACAAAGGAAAATTTCCCATTATTCCTCTTAAAGAAAGAATGGAATTATTATCCGGAATAAAGTATGTAGATCAAGTGGTTGTTCAAACAACCACAGATCGTATTTCTGAATGGAATAAGTATCATTTTGATGTTATTTTTCATGGAATTGACGGTAAAGAATGGGATATACAGAACGGTTATTTTGATTCCTTGAATAAAATAGGGGTTAAATCCATTTATTTTGACAGACTGTTAAATATATCCACTACTAAAATAATTAATAATATTTTATCCAGGTACAAAAAATGAAAAAGAAAAAAAGTTATGTAATCTGGTTAATGTTTTTTGCTTTACCATTAGTTATTTTACTATACATAACATGGTTGTTTTACAAAAACGAAATATCAGTATTAGTGTATTTGACGAATGCTATAACAATTATAGATGTAGTAATAGCTATATTAGATTTTAGAAAAAGATTTATTCTTCCATATATTAACGATCATAGGCAAGAGTACGATTTAAAAAAATTTGTAGATAGAGATAATGAAATTAAAAACGTTATTCAAAAAATAAATTCAGGTAATAGAATAATATATGTATCCGGAAGATTAGGTATAGGAAAAACTTATTTTTTACACAAAATAATTGACATTATATATCATACTAAAAAAATATTAATAAGCTCTTCTATTTGTCCTTTATATATTGAACTTAAGCAAGGTGAAAATATAAAAGAAACAATTAAAAATGCCATTAATATAAAAGAAGATTTGAATAATTTGGATTTATTGAAAGCAATTCACAAGGGAACTAAATCTAAAACTGTAATTATACTTTTAGATAATGCTAACAAGCGTTTGTATCTGGAAATAGAAGAATTTATCAAAACATTGATTGATTTAGACAATAACATATTTTTTGTAATCACAGCCGACTCTTTGGAGCAAATGTATAAACCAATTGAGATGAGCAGCTTTACTGAAAAAGAAGTCTATGAAATAGCTACAAAAGAAAATATATGTATAGATGAGCACACTTGTAAAACTATTATTAAAAACTCTGGCGGATTACCGAGTATTATTCGATTATTAATTAAACAAGTAAAATTGACAGGTGATTTATCAGATGCAAGTGAAATTGAATTATATATTGAAAAGATATGCGATAATTTAACTGCAGAACAACAGAATGTATTGGAAACCATAGCATTCTATTCACTTGAAAATAAAACAATGTCTGCATATATGCTCGCTAAATATAATAATTTTTTCACGGAACGCAATTTATCAAAGCTTGCGGATAATGGTTTGATTAGCTATAATCCTAAAAACGGTTTGATATCCATTGAAAGCTTTTTTTCACAAATTGTACGAGATATTTGTAAAGAAGACCAATTTCAAATATGTGGTTTACTTTATTCTATGACAGAGGAACGTAATAGAGATAATAAATATAAATTAGTTTTTTTGCTATTATCGGATTTGGACTATTTGACAGAAAATGAATTAATAGAAAATTTAACGTCATGCATCTGTAAGAAAGAATATAATTTTCTGATATACTTATTTGAATTGTTAGATGATTTTCATATGCTTAATAAAAAGTATGATTCAAAAAATATCAGAACAAAACTGTTGTATTGTTATACACATTCATTATTAGAAATAGGGGAATATAGCAAAGCCTACAATTACATTTTTTTCTCTGAAACATGGAAAGAGAATGTGTATTTCAGAAGTATGGATTCCCATTTGGAATTTGATTTTAATTATGATTTAGCAGATATGGAACACTTCTTTGGCAATTTTGAATCTGCAATAAATTCTTATTTGTCACTAATTAAATTTGGAACTACAGATACTCAATTGATAAAATGTCAGTGGTCCATTGGACACTGCTATCGCCATTTAGGTGATATTAATTCAATGAATATTGCAACAGCTTGTTTTGAAGAAATAATTAAGAAAAAGAAAGAATATTATATTCGTTCATATCAATCTTTAGTATTAATAAAACTATTTTTTAATGATACAAGTTACGATTATGAAAAAGCTTTTTCGGAAATGATTGATTTTTTAATAAGTAATAATAGCGAAAGAGTGGACGAAATTAAAACAAGTCGCCAATATGCATTATATTACAGAGTAATTTTAAATGACAATGAGAAGGCATTAGACATTTTGCTTTCTGCATTAAAAAATCTAGAAATATCAGGAATTAGAATTAAATATGATTACTATTTTGAAGTTGCTGAAACACTCAGACATAAACTCAGAAAACATTATGATTCACAAACTTTTTCGGAGTGCTTGTCTTATTATAATAAGGCTTTAGCATTTGCTAAAAGGTCAGAGGATATTAGTCTAAAATGTGTTACTCAATTAGGAATTATTCTATGTAATATTTTAGTGCAGAATAATAATTCTACGGATTTAAATACAATCATAGATATTTGCGAGTTTTGCCAAAGAAAGAAAATATCATATATTTATAATTATGCATATATAATAAAAGAATATCTGATTAACAATTTTTATACAAATAACAAAAATTCAGATTCTGAAAGAAAAAAGTTAATGAATCTTAATTTATTTATAATGTAAACTTAGAGGTACTTTAACATCATCATTGCTTTATTACAGAATTATAGCTACACCTCACAATTAACGACAGTCGCCTTTTTTGCACGGCTTACTTGCACCCTGTCTGCCATTTTATCATAAATTCTCCGGCATACGTCAAGTATCACGAAGAATTATTTGAACAAACTTTCAAAAAATCTGACTACGTAATTTACGCATTATAATTGTGTGGCATTGTCTTAAAAAAGATTTGAAAACCTTAAAACATCGTTTGATGATAAGGTATATTTTAATTTTTTGTGATTAGCCAGTTCTTTTATCATATTAGAGATCTTAGAATAATGTATATGATTACCCAATATACAATCTTCGTATATTAGTTTAAATATTTCAGAAACAGAAGCTAATTCATTATTACCCCATCCGTATCTTGAAATTTGTTGCACTCCTAAACGAATACCGCTACTATTATAAATATAACTATATCGCTCATTTAAAGTTATATTGTATAACTGGCAATCTAAATAGAATGCATGTGTAAGCTCAAACGGCATATGTATAAAAATTTGGTGTGTATCAGAAAAAACACCGTTTCTTTCTATAACTTCAAATCCTTTATTATTGAGATAGCCGGCTAAAACATTAGAGTTTTTTACAACAGCATCCATATATTCTTTCCCAAAAATACTGAACTCCTCTAAACAAAATATTAGCGATAAGACCTGATGCATTTGTATGCTTCGCAAATAATCCGGATTAATTTTTAAATCAAGATTCCGTATAATATTTTGTGAATTTGTCATAATAAGTCCATTGGTTGGGCCGGGTAGCGTTTTATGAGTAGAACCGGCAAGAACAAATGAACATTCGTCTGAAAAAAACTTAAAATAATTTGTGATCTTATCGGCTGCAATTAGTCCCAAAACTTGAGTTGCGTCGTAAATTAGTATTACATCCGTTGACAAATCTAATTGAGATAGATCAGGTTGAAAAATCATATCGGATAGACAAATAAGTATTCCTTTTATTGAATGTTTCCTAAGGTTATTATTTATTTCATCGTAGCAAAAATCCATTTTTTCTAGGTCATACGGCATTTCAAGAAAATTTATTCCCAATCTTTTACATATTTTAGGCATTGAACTATGTCCGCCATATTTAGGACTACTAATATAAATTGTATCCCCAATTTCAAATAAACTCATCAACAGTGTTGTGATTGTATTTACGCCTGTAAGAGTTCGTCCGTCAGCATATTTACAACTAAACAGTTCTTTGCACAAGTCCGTTAGTAAAGTATATATTTTAAAAAGTTTTTCGCTGCCAATGAAGTTGTTTTTAGAATGTCCGAGAATACTCCCTAAGATATATTTTTCTTGAACAAAAGAAGAAAGAGGTTTTCTGACAAAGTCAGAAATTTCTGATTCCGCAGCACATAAAGGCAGACAATTTTGCTCAAATTCAATTATAGGTTTATATATACCGTAAAATTCTTTATAAAATTTTTGAAATTCCATATTTATACCTTTCCAATGTAAATAACTGTACTTAAAGGTGCATATACTAAGCCATTTACTGCATAACAATCAAACAAACTATCTAATTCATTTACATAATTATTATAGTTTGCATTTGATTTTGAAATAGAATACGAAGCACAAAGTGCTCGTCCAATAAACTCTTTTTTTGTTAAGAAATGTGATCCATCATCCTTAAACTTATAGAATTCAGGAGTTTCCTCAAAAAAATCTCCAAAACTGTCAGCAGAAAAATCTAAAACGTGAATTTTACGGCTGTACAATGGACAATATTTTAGCAAAATTTTTTCTGTTTCATAAAAAAAGTCATTTTTCAATTCTTTGCTGTTCCATACAAAAATAACTTTTCCGCCTTTTTTCAAAATTCGCTGGCATTCCTTTTTTGTCTTTTCCATATTCAAAAGCTGAAATGCCTGTGCAATAGTGATGATATTTATCGAATTATCTGCTAAACTGGTATTGTCTGATGTGCCTTCAATATATTCTATATGGGATAGATCTTTGCAGTATTTTTTACATTCGTTTATCATTTCCCTATTGGGCTCTACAGCATATATTTTTTTACAGTATTTCGCTATCTGTTTTGTGTTTATACCAGTTCCGGCAGCTATATCTGCTACATATGCATCAGGTTGCTCCAAAAGCTGCTCGCAAAAAATATTAATATAATTGTTGGAATAACTTGCCCGTGATTGTGCATATGTATTAGCTTTTTCATTGAAATTTTCAAAGGATATATTTTTCAAGCATAATCTCTCCTTACAAAAATAATTGATAACTGTATATTATCCTTTATTCAAATTCATAATAAAAACCTCATAATCATTTCATGAAAAGCGTGATTATGAGATTCGTTATAAAATTGCTTTTTAAAATTAATTTTGTAAGGAGATTAGTATTTATGTTTTATTTTTTCTTCTTTTTTAACAAACTTACTGAAAATCCAATTGTTAAAAAAGCATTTGAAACTGTATGTATTAATAAGTTGAAAAAGGATTACTATTGTGATATGTCTGAATACATATTTGCGAGAATAAATAAAAATGAGATGTATGCTTCTTTGTCTGCAATGAAATCGCCTTTTGCTTATCTTTATAAGAATTTCTATCCGAAATTAGATGTAGCCAATGAATATTGGAGAAACTTTTTAGAAGACAATTCTGTTTATTTCAATGAAAAAACAGAATTGAGTGTTATTGAAGCTAAAGCGGTAGTTTATTGGATTTATAGAATTTATAGTAATTCTGAGGAACGTAAAAATGCTACCAGAAAAATGTTGAGTGAACTTAGCAATTATTTTGAATTAGGCACATTATCATTTGCTCAGGCTATTATATACATAAAATCTAAAGTAGAGATTAATCTAATAACTTCATTTGATAAAGCAAATAAAATAATACAAACAATTGGAAAATCTGGAAACAGTATATATTATAGAGGTCACTCTGATGCAAATTATGTTTTATTGCCTTCTGTAATGCGTTTGAATAGTTGGTATAAGCATGAATGTGACCTATACAATGAAACCGTAATAGAGTGTCCAAATTCATTTAAAAATTGCTTTACCCACCTTGATTATTTAGTGGAAATGCAGCACTATGGACTGCCCACAAGACTTTTAGATGTTACAAAAAATCCTTTGGTAGCACTTTATTTTGCATGTTGTGATAATTTTAATAGTCAAGGTGAATTGATTGTTTTTGATGTAAAAACGGATGAAATTAAATACCCCAAAAGCGATACGGTTTCGATATTAGCTAGTTTACCATTATTTAAATCCAATATGAAGAAGAATCTGCTCACATGGGCACAAGATAAAACTCTTAATGAAAATGATTTTAACCGTAAAGCAATTAGACTTCTTCATGAAGTAAAGTTGGAAAAGCCTGCATTTAGAGATGAGATAGCAAAAAATGATATTTTAAGCTGTTTTTTTGTTCTTGCCGAGAAAAAGAACGATAGAATTGTTAAGCAAGACGGTGCTTTTATAATCTGTGGATTGTTTGATTTAACAGATAATATAATCAATAAGTACAGATACAAAAAACATACGAAAATTCAGATTTATATAATAGATCAAAAAGCTAAAATGGGAATTTTAAAACAGCTGGACAAGTTTTCAATTAATAGAGCTCAACTGTTTCCTGAAATTTCAGATGTGACAGAACATATAAAAGAAAAATATAAATAGTATATCTAATATTTAATGATTATTCTACTATATAAGCTGATTATGTATAACATATTTTTGTTAAAAGTGTTATAGAAAGAGGGAGTGCTAAATGTATTTACATTCACTGAGAATTCAGGGCTTTAGAAAGCATTATGATACTACAATTGTTTTTTCTGATTCTACATTTTTAATCGGTGAAAACAATGTTGGTAAAAGTAGTATTTTGTATGCTCTTTATTATTTGCTAAATAATAAACCAAAAGTAAATCTAAATGAGTATTTTTCGTGCATCACTGCTGAAGGAGAGAATAAACGGATTGCTGACGAGATTATTTTGACGGCAGAATTCTGTGATTTACCTACTGAAGCAAAGTTATGGAGGGATTTAAGGGTAGAGTAATACCATCTACTGATAATGTTGCTGGTAAAACAGGGCTGAGTTTTATTTACAGGAAAACTTTCAAATTTGGATCATCTGCAGCAAAAATTGAAACCAAAGAATTTAAAAGGGAAATTAAAACTAATTTTGAGGCATGTAATACTGTACAAGATTATTTAGATAATGGTTTAAATGAGGATAGTCTACCAGATAAAATAAAACAATTAGATAAGAATAAAAAGTTGGCAACTAAAGGAAAAAGGTTATTTGATTCAGTAGATGAAATATATGAATTTGATGAATCGGAAGAAGTATGGGTAGAAAATCCTGGTGGTATTCCTCAGAATGTACTGAGTAAATTGCCAAAATATTTGCTTATACCGGCACAAGATAAGGAGGATGAGATAACAGGATCATCAGGAACACTTCAAAAGACCTTAAATGAATTATTTTCTGAAATAAGAGAATCTTCGGAGAATTATAAAGAGGCTCAAAAATATCTGGATAAACTTAGCCGAGAATTGGATCCTGAAGATGCTAGTACCGAAATTTCTAAAATGATTGTGGAACTTAATGATATTGTGTCGGAAATTTTTCCTGGTACAGGAATTACAACATCAGCCAATTTGAGCGATGCAGATAGCGTAATAAAGCCAACTTTCCGTATAGAAATGAATAGTAATATTGCGACACCTGCCAATTTACAGGGAACAGGACTTATCAGATCTACAGTATTTGCATTATTAAGATATAAAAGTTTAAGAGATAATCGAAAAAATAAATCTGAAACAAGACCTTTAATTATTGGCTTTGAGGAACCTGAAATTTATTTGCACCCAAATGCTATTAATAAAATGAGAGACACTATATATAATTTGGCTGAAAATGCTAATAATCAAATTGTTTGTACAACACATTCGCCGTATATGATTGACATTAGCAAAAAGCCATCTCAAGTACTCAACAGTTTATGGACTACTATAAAGGATGATATGTCGGAAGATGGAAAAGCTGAAGTAGTTGAATCTATGCCATTTAATGTTACGGATGAATTTATAAAACTCCAAGAAGATTCAAAAGAGAATATAAAAATGATTTTAAAAATTGATGAGTCAATTGCCAGATGTTTTTTTGTCAAAAAGGTTTTGGTCGTAGAGGGTGACACTGAACAAGTGGTCTTGACTGAAACAATAAGCAGAATGCCAGATGAACTAAAGAATCAAATATTGTCGGATTGGCATATAGTAAGGGCTCGTGGTAAAGCTGCAATTATTCCTTTAGTTAAATATTTAAAAGCTATGACAATAGATATTTATGTTATACATGATGGTGACTTTGAAACCGATGGTGCAGAGCGTTTTAATGAACCTATAAGAAATGCCTTAAATGATGATGATAAATTAGTTGTGTTACAAAATTGTATTGAGGATGTTTTAGGATATAGTGCTCCAAAATCTGATAAACCATTTGCAGCATATAAACATATACAAGAAAATTGGACAGACTGGAGTAGTATACCTAAATTATGGAGAAAATCTGTTGAAAAAATATTTATTTGTGGCAAAACAATAAAATGTCAAACACACACAGACGATACTTGAGACCTATACAATCGTTTTTATGTGGTTATTCCTCTACACTTGCCAGAGCGCATGACTGTTAATCATGATGTCACTGGTTCGAGCCCAGTTGAGGGAGCCACGAAGAGTAGTCTTTATTGACTACTCTTTTTGTTTTAATGGCTCTATGTCAATAGTTGGGGTAATCCGAAAAATAAGTAATAAAGTAACCGTCAAATAAAGCACACCTACACAAACCGCCCGAAAAGCGATACAATAACAGAAAACGCAAAAGGAGGCGGTTATTGTGACAGAACAGGAAGGTGCTTTGTTAGTCAGAAAATTTACGGATAGCAAACTGAGCGGACGTAAATTTTGCCGTGAAAACGGCATAAAACGCAGCACTCTCAGATACTGGATAGAACGTGCAGCTGAGCTTGCCGACGGGAAAGAAGTATATTTTTCCGAATTGGTATTGGGCGGTGAAAATAAATGCTGACTATCCACCCTGAAAAGATTTACATTTCCTCCGCAAATGTTGATATGAGAAAAAGTATAGACGGCTTGTCTGCGATTGTAGAGCAGAATTTCAAACTCAATCAGTTCAGTAACGCAATGTTTGTGTTTCATAACCGCCACTGTGACAAGATAAAGATCCTTTACCGGGATAAAGACGGTTTCTGCCTGCTGTATAAAAGAATAGAGCACGGCAAATTCCACTTTCCGAGAGGTATTACAGCTGATAAATACACAGTAACTCAGGAAGACCTTTCGTGGCTTTTGCACGGCTTGAAAACAGAAGAAATTTATAAATACAATTCACTTAAAAACGCTCGGTAAAACGGGCGTTTTTCTTGTATTTATGCGTTTTTTGCGGTATAATTAAGACAGTAAAAAACTGATTTTGGAGCGTGATTTTTTTGAAAAATATGCCTACATATGAAGAACTTCCGGCACAGAATTCCGCTCTGAAAAAGCAAGTAAAATATCTCGGAAACCAGACTGAAAAGGCAGAGAAAAAATACGAGCAAGCACAATCTGAAATTAAAAATCTTACACTTCATAATAAAGAATTAATCGCAAATTACAACTGGATTTTGGAACAGCTGAAATTAAGCAAGAAGAAAATTTACGGCTCATCAGCCGAGAAGATAGCCGTGGATTACGGACAGCTTAATCTCTTTAATGAGGCTGAGCTTGAAAGACATCCGCTCGCTGTTGAGCCAAAGCTTGAAGAAATCACATACAAAAGAAAAAATCCAAGAAAAAAACTCAAGCTGAAATTTACGGCACTTTGCCTGCAGAAGAAATTGTTTACGATATTTCCGAGGAAGAGAAAATCTGCGAAAAATGCGGTTCGGAAATGACCTTTATGAGATATGAAATCCGCAAAGAATTAAAAATTGTTCCGGCAAAGGTTAGTGTAGTTGAGCGCAAAAAAGCAGTCTATATGTGCAAAAACTGCGATAAAAACGGTATTGAAGCTAATTTTAAGACCGCAAAAGGAGTTCCTGCATTAATTGAAAAGAGCCTTGCTTCGCCGAGTATGCTTGCGTATATTATGAATCAAAAATTCACTAATGCAATACCTCTTTACAGGCAAGAGCAGGAATTCAAGAGAATGGGAGTAAATCTTACCCGTCAGACCATGGCGAACTGGATGATAAAGGGAGCTAATCTGTTACGACCGATATATAAGGAAATGTGAAAAGAACTTGTATCAAAGCATTTTATTCACGCAGATGAAACGCCGCTTGAGGTTTTGAACGAACCCGGAAAAGCGCCTGCTTCAAAATCATATATGTGGGTTTACAAAACAGGGCAGTTTGAGGGAAATCCGATTGTTCTGTACGACTATGAGGTCGGAAGAAGCGGAGAATTTTCAAAGAAATTTCTGAGTGGATTTTCGGGATATCTTCATTGTGACGGCTGGA
>ERZ772820.553-NODE-553-length-35578-cov-13.298595_pt1 | contig 35578 bp, 30 predicted proteins | sample MGYA00511377_ERZ772820 | MGnify/ENA primary metagenome ERZ772820 (study PRJEB29015, sample SAMEA2737684) | human gut metagenome | biome: human gut; feature: human-associated habitat; material: faeces | place: China | collected 2012 ... | reverse complement strand
CTTCATACTCAAGTACATCGCCGAAAAGTGCCGGAGTTGTTGTAATCTCCTTAACACCTGTGACAAATACCTGAGAGATTGTTTTCATCATTGACCAGCCATGATCAATGCCGATTACTTCTAACTTGTTATTCATGTTCCTGTCTCTCCTTCCCTTCCGTAATATTTGCTTCCATATCCTGCTCATCTGTATCTTTTCTCCCTTCCTCTTCCATAAGCTGCTCAATAAACCTCTCTGTTCTGGACGACATTGCAACTAATGAATATAGAAAAACCAGGATGATACTTATTCCGACCAACACAACAATCCAGCATAGCTTCATGTAAATACGCCTCCTTCTGTAGATTCTTCTAAGGGGCACTTACAATTTGCCTGACATTTTCGTGCCAGTCTTTGGAAATAAACACATTTCAAACATTCGTGGTCTGCCATAAATAGTGCTTTCTCATTTTTGGCTACAATCTTTCGGTAACGCTTTTTCAAATAAGAAACATCATATAAATCCTGCTTGATTTCATTCATGGCATTTTGCTTCATTATCGCTGTATTCAGTGAATTAATGTAGCTGACGAACTTTTCCTCAGTGCTTATATCCACACCTTTAAAAGTTAATTCCATTCACTACTTACCTGCTTTCTACACGGCTCATGCCATGTAGGTGTGCTTTTTTCCCATTTGCCTGCACACATAGGAATTACAGATAAGCCGCATCTGCGTTTACGACGCATTAAGTTAAATTAAATAATGCTATCCTCTCTACCGCCTTTTTGAGAGCCAGGAAGTTCCCTTTGAACACCTTCATAGTTTATTATCCTTCCGCAACAGTATTGACTACCCTTACTCGCTCCACTTTCATTTCTCAATCCTTCAGCACTCTTCGCAAGTATATTTGATTTCCATCAGGTATCTGAACCGGAATTATCACTATATCTGTAATTGTTATTCAATTGTATGAGCTGCTTTGCAACTCGCAGGATTATGATATAGCAAAATTTTGAATCCTTGAACTTCGCCAAAAGAAGTATTTTCAACATATCTATTCTTTTTATGTTAGTCCTCATTTGTGGTCTGTTCGTATTTTCATTATATAGTCCACATTTGTGGTTGTCAATATATTTTCAAAATAATGTACCACTTTTGTGAACTCTGTGTTAAAATATTCATATCAATTTGTTTGAGGTGATTATTAATGGATAATAGACATTCAATTGGAAGTAAAATTCAAAAATATAGAAAATTAAAAGATATGACACAGGACGAATTATCAAAACAGTCCGGTATTTATTTATCTACCATAAAGAAATATGAAAGCGGTGAACGAAATCCAAAACCAGATCAGCTTCAAAAAATAGCAGAAGCTCTTGGCATTAGCGTAACTGTATTTCTTGATTACGATATTAATACTGTTAGTGATGTTCTTTCTTTAGTTATGAAGCTTAACGAACAATCCCCATTGAAAATATCTGCTGATAAGGATAAAGATGGCAACTACATCCCCAGCAGCATACACATGACATTTGAAGATTCACAAATAAATGAAGCTATTTGTTCTTATCTAAATTGTAAACAACAGATGGATTTAATTGCCTATGAGGATAATGATAAAGCTGTGATTGAACAGCAAAAAGAATTTTATGATGATAAGATTAACAGATTGCTCTTATTTAACGAATGTATTAAAAAAATCCGCTAAATTGCGGATTTTTTCTTTGCTAGGACTCTATTATAATACTTCTCTTTACATATCCTGAGTAGTTTATCCCCTACTCAAATAGCTTTGGTAAATCGTTGGTAAAAATCTACTGTAAAATCCCCAAAACACTGTAAAATCAAGTGTTTTTAATCAAGGTTAGTATGTTGCCGTGGCAAATAAAGAGCACTTTAATTTTATCTTGCATATCTTCGTTTTTCCTTGTATATCCTTATTTTTCCTAGGTTTTATCACACTTTCACGACATTTAACCTAGTGTACCTATCCTAGCATAAAATCGCATATTTTACCATATCTCGGTAAGTAAAATGAGTACAAATCTAGGTACAAACCCGATTCGTACTCATCAGTACTTTTTTCCTGCGCCATTTATTTCCTTACTTGGCACATTTTTTCATTTCTTTTTCTATCCTTTCAAGCCTCTCCATTTCTCTCTGTGCATCTTCCAACTTAAGGTGTGTATACACATTTGAGGTAATTGTTGGAAACATACTATCGCCTCCTTTGCACTAAATTCTTGTTCTACTCAGTTCTTACACATACTTTCTTCCCCGAAAAAGCAATTCCAAACTTCAAGATTTCCGTAATTCCATCCTCTTTCATTTCAGAATCGTATCGCAACTCACCAATTTGCTTTAATGCTTCATTAGACCATTTTTCAAGCTCAACATCGCTTAATTTTTCTTTCCACTTTAATTCCAAAATAATACCAGGATACCTTTTTTCTCTTGGAATTAAAGAAACATCAAATCTGCCATCTCCAGATTCTCGGTTCGATTTAATCTTATACTGATTATCCATTAATGCTATTAATCCTAGCATCAAACCATGATAAAATCCTTCAGCTCCACCATCGAAAAAGCTAATTGATTTATCCATATATTCCCCAATAGCGCTCTGCAACTTCTTGTAATCATTGGCATAAAGACTTTCTGCAATCTTATTTGCTGTAGTCCTTGTAATTGCTCCAGTTTGCAAGAAATGTGACAAGATTTCACTCTTATATACAGCTGCAATCTCTCTATTTGGAATTGATACTTCACATAAATATGAACCATCTGCTTGCAGTTCCTTTTTAGGAGTTTTCAAATAGCCAGCAACCAACAATAAGCTATAAATATTTGCTGGATCCTCCGCAAGCGATCTATACACCACATTTTGATCAATTCTTGCAACTACTCTTTCTCCTTGCAAAAGGTCATATAATCTTTCTGTAATATCATCTGTAGCCACTCTTAGTACATCATCAAGGATTTCATTTTTTCCTGTATTTACCCAATATGCTTGAGGAAGGCATCCCTTGGAAATATAGTTGATTACAGACCATGGATTATATATTTCTTCGCTACCAAACAAATATCCATCGTACCAGTCTTTAAGTTCCTCCTCTTTATCTGATACTCCATAGTAACTGAGCATTGCTTTCACTTCAGATTCTGTAAATCCAAAAAAGCTATCGTATTCTTCATCCATTACGGAGTTCACTGTTAAATTATTTAGACCACTAAAGATACTTTCCTGAGCAATACGCAAAATTCCTGTTAGGAAACCATAGGATAAATTCTTATTATCCTTAAATGCTCCTGAAAAGAAATTTCTCATGAATCCAATAATTTCATCGTAGAAATCCTTAGAGTATCCCTCTTGAATCGGAGTATCATATTCATCAATAATGATTACTGGAGCCTTATCATAATGTGAAGCAAGCATTTTAGATAGTCTTTCTAGCGAAGAAGTAAGCTCCACTTCATTAGCTGTAGCGCTAATAATCTTTGTAAAATACTCCTTCTCATATTGTGAGAGCTTATCACTATTTAGTAGCTCTTGATGTCTTCCATACTCTTCTTGAAGTAGTCCCCTTATTTTATCTAATGTTGCGTCCCAAGTATCAAATTTAACATCCTTAAAAGTTAAGAATATGACTGGATATTTTCCTTGATGTGAACGATACTCTTCTCCACATTGCCAAATATTTTTATCGGCAAAATACTTACTAGTATTCTTATCTGATATTTCAAAGAACACTCTGAGCATATCCATATTCAAGGTCTTTCCGAATCTCCTTGGTCTCGTAAACAAAGATACCAATGGCTTTTTATCCAAGAATTCTTTGATTAATAACGTCTTGTCGACATAGTAATATTCTTCTTGCGCACGAACATAGTCAGAGATGCCGATTGGTAATGATTTAACTTCTGCTTTCGCAACCATATTTTTCTTGATGTATTTTCCATTAGACACTCTTCCATCCATTGGCTTTGGAGCGTCGTCTGGAATTAACCAAGATCCTTTTTCTTTTATTGCACCCTGTATTCTTCCTTTTTTGCACATATCATTTACGGAACGTGGAGAAACATTCCACTCTAAAGCCTTTTCTTTACAAGTTTTCATATATATATCAGCTCCTGTCATTCGCAATATTATTCCTTATCTTACGCAAATTATACCTCAGTAAAACGTAAAAAGTCAAATCAATTCGATATTTTGCGTTTAATTATTGCGTTTGCTTAATGTTTTGCGTCTTGTATTTTTCGGCACTTTTATTTTGGTTTTTTCAGTCCACAAACTTGTTTGTAGCATATTACTCAGACAAGTTTAACTCCACTGAAAAAGGACCAGCCAAGCTGATCCTCTCCCTCTATCATATCCCCATTGTAATTTATTCTTATATTCTGCTATTTTTACTTTGCATCCAAAAGTACGGTTTCTGGGCAAATTATAGCATATTGTTGCAAGTCTATTCTTACAATTCCATCAGAAAATGTTCATGCAGCGCACGTTTCACCTGATCGAAATTACCTCGCTCCGGACATTGGATGGAAACAACCAATCCCTTCTCTGGGAGAATCGTTGTAATCTGTCCGAATGCGCCATCAGCACGATAGGATCCTGGATATGGACTGATCCAGAACTGATAGCCATATCCTACATGCCAGAGATCTGCAGATGGCTCGAAGGTAAATTTCGGGGTGGACACCTCCTGCACCCAGTCCCTGCTGACAATCTGCTCGCCCTTCCAGTTACCCTCAGCCAGATAGAGCTGTCCCAGTTTCATCATCTCGGTACAAGTCAGATACATACCTCCGCCGCCATTCGGATGTCCCTGTGGATCATGCTCCCAGAGCGGCCATCCCATATCAAGGGGCTGGAATACCTTCTCATACAGATACTCTCCCATCCGCTTGCCAACGGCCCGTTCTACCATATGAGCAGCCAGAATACTGTCGGCAGAGGAATAGCAGAATGCACTGCCTGGCTCCACAGGAACCGGCTGTGCCATCATATATTTCTCATAATCCGGTGCGCCGACGCCCGAACGTCTGTCCGCATTCATCAGAAGTGCCTTACCAAAGCCACTGGACATGCAGAGCAGATGTTTCAACTGAATCTTCTCCAGATTTGGATCCGGATTTGAAGGAAGTTTATCTTTAAACACTTCCGCCACATGATCTTCCAGGCTTAGTTTTCCCTCTTCCATTGCGAGTCCAACTGCTGTTACCGTAAAACTCTTGGTATGTGAATAAATATTTCTCGGTGCATTTGCTGCGTAGTGCATCTCACAGAGTACCTTGTTCTCATCTCCGACACTGATAGCTTCCAGCGGCAGATTGTGGCTGCTGGCATAACGATGAAATTCCAAAAACTTCTCTTCCAGTAACATAATACCTCTATCCTTTCCGGCAAATCTCTGATCTGGTTCTATTATCTCATACACATCTCTGCATCTGTCGGCAGTGGCATCAGCGGTGCGGACGGCAGGGTCTGATACCAATAAGCAACACTGGTGTAATCATCGTAACGCGGTCCGGTCCAGCCCATGTTGTCGAGTGTCATACGAAACTTATTCTCAAAACGGATCGGGTCTGCAATATGGAAATGATACAGCAGGAATCTCTGCTGTCCGTTATAGAATTCCCGGTTGTCTCCATAGATTGCATACATGCCGGTATATAAGCCGCTGAAGGTCTGATAGCTCTTGATGATGATGTCATTTCCAAATCCATAGGAACCGCCGAAGTAGTCTTCAGTTCCGGTATAGTGGATAGACGGATACGGATCATCGTCCAGATACATGCGGGCCTCGCCTTCTACCCAACAGGTATTGTTGCCATTCATACCAGTTGCCAGAGTCACACCAACAAATTGTCCCCTGCCTTCGATTCCGTCAACGATTGTGTAGGTACGACCCTTCTGAACCGGGTGCTCTTGGCGATAGGTGGCATGGAAATAACCAGCCTCCGCCGGAATCTCCTGATAGGCTCCGGTGATAATATAATAGAGATTTTCATCCTTGTCACCACGGTTTTCCATCGTGATCCGAGCTCTCTTATGGAACGGCATCTCAAAATAGCTGTTATAGCCACGACCAGGAGCTACCAGCATCATGGCAGAATTCAACACCGGATATTTGCCATCCCGGTCCACGAAATTTTCATCATAGGCACATCCGAAGAATGCAGAGAGCGGAGCTTCCACAGACGGATATTCCTGATCATCCCAATACATACGGATGATAAAATGGTGCCCTACATATCCGGTAAACCACATATGCTGGATCACACCCGGTCCTGCAGCATCTACCAGAGTTACGGTTTCCCCTGCAGGAATCGTCACGGTCGGACGAAGCTTGGTGCAGTCACCGCCATGGGAACCACCTGCGCGTACACCGGTTGGATTCTCTGCGGAAAATGCAAACGTTTTGGAGTTCTGGATCATACAATAGTTGTTCATATTCTTCTCCTCTCTGATCAAACCTGGATCATCTGAAATTATTGCTTACTACGCTATCGCGTTTCTCTATTCACTATAACATTTATCTCCCATGAAGTGACGGAATTACAGAATCATTCCGTCTCAAAATCGGTCCATCTGCTCCCCGCAGGAACTTCTTTCACCATAAATCATATTCATTTTTATCGAGGACAGTCCGGTTAACAAATTCCAACCCGAAAGCTTTGCTTTTAGGTTGTCGCGGTACACTTGCGCAAAATAGGGGTACAAATACAATTCTCCTTCCCCAAAAGCCTTGATTTTAAGCCACTTCAGACAAAAGTACGGATTCTGCCGTGTCAGATGAATAATATTTTAATCATGTATCTAAAACCTCTCTAAATGCTTGATTTTACTGTATTTTCGGCACTTGCAACAATTCTGCAATATTTCTATAATAGTTTTTTTGTTCACATTTTTAGCATATTTCGGAATAACTTTGAATAACTTTTCCTTCGTTTGGGCTAAATACCGGGCTATTTTTAAACCTTTTAGCCCACAACCTTTTTCATCTCTTCTAAGGCATCCTCAAACTGTAAATGAGTATATGTATTAAGGGTAACTCCTATATCTGAATGTCCCCTAATATATTGTAATGTTTTTGGGTTCATACCAGATTTTGCCATATTCGAGCAGAAGGTGTGTCTGCAAACATGAGGTGTAATACTAGACATTTGTACTTTGTAAATACTGTCATACTTCTCACGGTTTTGAAAAGCAACCTGCTGTTGCTATCCCCTGTCTATATGATTTAATTATCACTCTTTGGTCATTACTTTTTGCACCAGGTTCTTTTTTAATATTATTTTGTTATAGTTCTTTCATATTCTTCATTCATGCTTTTTTGTTGTAACTATTCTATCATTCGCTCCTCCCTGTTATCAGACCAATTTCAGTCATAATATTCTTTTATCTCCTCATTAATTTTTTATAGTTTCTATGCACTTATTACGCCACTGCATTAGCATTAATCTGGTCAATAACTTTCTTGATATTCATCCACAGTGTCATATCTGTAAATATTTCAACTACACTTCCCCTATCAGTAAAAGGAGACTCCTTAAGCACCGACAAGTCTTTCATAATGCCATTATGCACAATGTATTCGACAATCTGATTCACAAAATATATCTGTCTGCTGTCAAGATTTGTATCATTTAAAAACTCCGAAAACGCTGCCTTTGCAGCATTCATATCAAGTCCTACAATCTCACGCACAAACTCTCCCAATGGTTTATGTCCATATTCCTTTTCATAATCATCCTTTGAGCCTAGTTCATTCCAAAGAATCTGCTCCAGACTTTCTATATCAACCTCCGTCAACGGCTGATTGGTTTTAAGTTTTGCAATTGCAATATTATCCTGATGCTGGCGAATATAAAATTCCACTTTAGCCTTATAATTTTTTAACTCATCATTTTCAAGTTCTGACTCATTCCACTCTGTCGATAATATTTCATCAGTAAAGTCTGTATCATATTTTATAATTCCCTTAGGCAGATATTTCATAAGATTACGGAGGCTAACCCTGATATACTCAAACTCATCAATTCCAGCATTATCTACATAATCAGTATGAAGAATTTTATTAATAAGTTCTGACTGTACCTGAATTTCAGGAATATTTGCAACACTTGCAATACCTTCTACCTTTTTGAAAAGATCACTTTTATGTCTGCCAAATCCCTTTCCTGCAAGATAAGCCAATTCCATTCCATACATCAAAGCATCAAAACGAATCGCACTTACTTCATCTCCATCCGGCTGAATTAACGGTGCTAACTCATCACGAACCATCAATGTATCCTCAAAAGTGATTGATTGATAATTACTTTCCACTGAATATGTATCTACATACTTAAGATGCTGCCTTACTGCAAAGTTTTCACGGTTCAGCTCCTGCACCTTGCCTGTCATCTTGTCAACAAGTTTGTTCCTGTAAGCAATAAGTCTGTCCATCTGATATTCAATGCTTTGAAGTTTATATGTAATTTCAAATTCAAGAGAAAAAACCGCCCCCTGTAAAGCAATCATATTTGCTGTTGGTCTTCCCTGATTCATACGAAAAAATTCAAAGTTTCCACAAAAATCAAAGATGTAAAACTTGTCCTTATCCTCTCCATCTATAAGTCCAGGACACAGTCTTGTACCACGTCCTATCATCTGCCAAAACTTCGCCTTACTCATTACCTTTTTGAAAAATACAAGGTTCAACACTTCCGGTACATCAATACCTGTGTCAAGCATATCTACAGATATAGCAATTTGTGGCATTTTGTCAGCATCCGAGAACTCATCTATTGCACTCTGAGCATATGTCATATAGTTATCAATTACTTTTGCAAAAGGCTGACCATTTTTACTAAGCTCAGGATACTGCTTGTTGAATACTTCAAGTATCTTCTCCGCATGATCATGATTTTTGGCAAAAATAATTGTTTTACCGATTTTCTGACCATAATCCACTTTAAGTCCATCTCTCATCAGCACATGAAGAACCTGTTTAATGGTATCCTCATTAAATACCCATGTATTTAAAGCAGCCGAATCTATTCTCTCTGGCAGTTTACCATCTTCAAATTCAAAAGTATCTTCATAAACAGCCTTATCTTCATCCGACAATTCATCATAAGCGATGCCTTCTTCAATGAATTTCGTCTTGCTTTCAACCGTTACAAAATCTACAAGATAGCCATCTTTTACAGCCTGTGCCAGCTCATATCCATATGTAGGCACTCCATTTTCCAAATCAAATATTTCATAAGTATTTTTTTCAATCTCATCCTTAGGTGTTGCTGTAAGACCTACTAACGGAGCATCAAAATAATTAAAAATATCCCTATACTTGTTGTAAATAGACCTATGTGCTTCATCACAGATTACAAGATCAAAATGTCCACAAGTAAATAACTTACCATTATCATCCCTGACTGAATCAATACAGTTCATCATGGTCTGATATGTAGAAAAAATGCAATGCGCTGTATAGTTATCTTTCTCCTCAACAAGATTTGAGCAGGATAAATCTGGCAAAAGACTTACAAAATTTCTTTTTGCCTGTGTAACCAATGAATTACGGTCTGCAAGAAACAAAATATTTCTAATCCAGCCCGCATCCAAAAGTACCTTACATAATGCAATCACAGTTCTTGTTTTACCGGAACCAGTTGCCATTACAAGAAGTGCCTTCCTACGATTGCGATTGTCAAATGCATCACAAGCAGCCTTAATTGCAGCTTCCTGATAATAGCGTCCTGCAATATTCTTATCCACTGAAATATGTCTCAGACTTGTCTTCATTTTTTGAAGATTGAAGAGCTTTTCTAAATCTCTCTTTGAATAAATAGCCGCAACCTTTCTCTCCGGATACTGATTATCTATAATTCTCGTCTCAAAACCATTCGTAAGAAAAACCACTGGTCTTCTCTTATATTTTTTCTCTAATATGTCAGCATAAAGCTTTGCCTGCTGCCTGCCTTTCGCCACATCCACACATGTTCGCTTCGCCTCAACTACAGCAAGAGGCTTATGACTATCATCATAAAGCACATAGTCCGCGAAGCCCACCTCTGATTTATTTGGCATTCCCGAAAGTTCAACTTCATTAATCCAGTCTTGCCCTTCTATCCAGTCAGCATCCAGCAACATAGAATCAATATAAATTTTTCTTGTCTTATACTCTGATAAATCAAGAGGTTTTGGAACATAAGTCTTCTGTTGCTCCGTACGCTTAGCTGTCAACGCTTCCTTAAGAGCCTTATTTTCAGCAATTAACGCCTGCAAATCCACATCAGTATCCGAAGATTTAATCACCTCCGGATTTTCATATGTTTCATTCAACAGATTTACATCATACTGTCTCTCTTTATAAAAATCAGAATAGCAGTATGACACATAATCCATAAAAATAAACAAATTCTGCAAACAAAGAATTGCCTCGTCCTCTGTAATCTTTCTACCATTGTGCGCAGCTCTATTACCAATCTTTCGAATCAAATTCAGACGTTTCCATAAAGTATCATCCACAAGATCATGAAAATCTTCTGTGCTCATAAGGCTCATAAGATTGTCCTGATAAGGCATCTCAAGTGATTTGTCTACGGAATACATCCACTTGATAGCAAATTCCATGGCACGACGGCAGTTAATCACACTGGATTCTTCGTCTATCTTAAGGACTTTCTCTGCGGCTATTGCCACATCTGAGAAACTATTGAATTTTGGTTCTTGTTTCAAAAAATCAAAGTTGGTCATAGAAACCTCCCATTCATATACTATTCTTGTTTTGTTAAACAACTTCGGCTCATCATTATATAATTCCAGCAACCATTGATGTGGAACAAATGTTAATATTATTTCATTATTCCTCCCCAGAGTAAATACTTGTTCTGGCATGTATAAAAAGCAATTATTTATCAAATATATTGTATCGCCTGAATTCTTATCCAATACAACTGTCTTATCTTCACTATGTAAAAGTTGAAACACAATATTTTTTGACGAGGGCTTAGCTTTTTAAACTTATTTTTTAAATTTTCTCTAATTTTCTTCTCCAATATTTTTAACCTTTGAAATAACAGAAAAAAACAATGTTACTATAAGCGCAACTAACGCTGGTGTAATCTTTTTAAAATTATCAAATATTTTTCTGAAATATTATCTACTGATATACTCATATTATCACTAATCCTTTAAGAAATATATTCTTCCAAAAATTTTTTTAAAGCAGCTAAGCTTCTCTTCTAACCGCTTAACTCGCTCTATTTCCGCTGAACAATTCATAATCTTTTTTTCTTGATTATCATTTTTCCTTTTACTTTCAGATAAGGCTTCTTTCAGTTGTTCATTCTCCTTTTTAACACTTTCTAGCTCAATACATAAATTCTGATTAGTAGAATTCAATGACTCTATTTCATCTAATATTGTCTTTGTCACTTTTTCATCCCCCCAATTATTACGATGTGCAATCGAATCTGGTTTTATTTCTTTAAATAACGACGAATCTTTATTTTTATCAACATATATTAATCCAGCTTCACATTTTATTTTTTTATTACCATAGTTAGAACACCCTAGGAAAAAATGTTTACTTGCTCTCTCACTTTCATTTGTTGAACGATAATTCTTATCTTTAAAATATAATTTTCCAACATTACAGCACGTACAATGTACCACATCTGTCCGATGCAAATTTATATATCCAATAACATTCCTTATTCTGGTTTCTATTTTCTCTGTTCTTTTTAGAAGATTTATATGTTCTTCTTCAGAGATATTATGTTTTTTCAACATATCTATAAATTGTTTATAGATTACCTCCATCTTTTGTATCCCGTCGCTGGTTGTTGCCAACAAATAAACAAGTTTATTCTTTATATCATCTAATGAAAACACATAGTCATTCGGATATACTGACGGCATATTGGGAACACATCCGTTTTCCAACAAAACTTCAACCGTAATAACCTGTTCTCTAGGAATTTTAAGTTCAGAACAAAACACTTCCTTATGTGTATGATTCTGTTCAATAGGATTGGAAACTGGCTCATCATCCATCAAATTCCATAGCGGTTCCTTATAGTCGAACTTTTTGTATTTTTCATTTTTCACTTCAAAAAGAAAAATCAAATAAGGTGTAAATACAACGATGTCTATCTCTGCTGTTATATACCCTCGCTCACCATACACAGATTCAAATGGGAATCTTGCATTCTGTATTACCTTATATTTAAAATCTAACTCACCAAGCATCGAAACAATTTCTCTATATACTACAGTCTCACCCATTGCTCCTTTTTCTTTTGCATCCAAATCTATACTCTCTCCTTATCTATAAATTGCAAGCACCTCAACCATTCTATACTGATCATCCACATAAATTGGACTAAATTCTTTTCCTCTATCCCCCATAGACTTTCTCATCATTCTGTTCAATGCCATAAAATCTTTAAGAGGATCATAATAAGTTTTTGTACTACTTACAAACTGTGAAGTAACTCTTGCCAAAATTGTTATATTCTCATCTATTTCTGATAATTCTTCATAAGAAATAGTCATATTTTCTTGAAATATTTTCGAACAAAACAATGTATCTTCTCCCTCAAACACAAGAGGAATCTTTGCTGCATTTGCAGAACCTAAAAATGTTTGCAGTGCCATTCTGCTAGCCTCTTCCATATCTTGAAATTGATTCATATTCAAAATAAAAGGTTTAAATGCATCAATCACTTTCATCATGTCAAAATCTTCTGGAATTTCTATATATCCATCCATTTTAATAATTGAGCGATTTGGAACTGTAGTAATATCGTAATCTGACGAAATCGTGAAATCAAAATAGTCATCTCGTCCTATTAACATTTTTTCAAACAAATCACAATCATATAAATCAGATTCTTGCACCTTTGCTTTATATGATTTAGATGCTTTTACATCAGCACTAACTAATTTTAAATCAGCAATTATTCCCTTATCATTAGATACATCATACTCTTCAATTTCAAGATTTGGTTTTCCACTAATAACTGATTTATATTCAGCCACTGCCTTTTTGTCGTAATATATTATTTTTCCGAACATTATTTCTCCTTTCAAACGAGATATCGTCACATAAACAATCCTATAACCACTGTTTCTATTCAAATGCTTTCTGCACTGTAACTTTTGATTTGTCGACTTGGTGGACAAAGTCGGCGAACTGTTCTTGCAACTCGATTGGTGGCATAATTATCTGCAAACTTTCTACCTGCTGTTTAGTTATTGCCTCTCTCGTTGCTCCTGCCTCTGCAATACTCCAAAGTAGCCTTTGATAATTATCATCTATCAGAAGCTTATTTAAAAATTCTGGTACAATACATTGATTACATCTAATAATACAAACATGCTGGTTTACTCTTGCTGGCAAAATTTTACTAGGAACTACGCATGAACGAGCCACCGAAGCACCTGTAATATTTAATAATACATCATTTTCTTCTATAGTTACATTATCAAGTTTTTCTGCCTGCTCTTCTGATATATGTGCCAATTCTTTATATTCGAATAACCCATTATGTACATTCATGCTTCGAATAAGCGTAATTCCTTCTTCTTGATATGCCTCTTTACCACCTTTAGGAGTTGCTCCAGAACCAATTTTAGTAGTAATTTCACCTAATTGCCTCTGTTTCCAACCTTTTTCATTAGTAACTGGGTTTCCAAACATCTCGACAAATCGGGCTTTGATAAGGTCATCTAAAGCAGATAATTCCTTATTTCTCTTTGAAATTACTCCTACAACCTTATCAAACAGTTCTGCCAATTCTATTTGTTTGTCTTTACTAGGCAAGGGAATTGAAATCTCATTAATGTCTTTAAGTGACAGATTTAACTGAGCAACACCCTGCTTTTTTCTTTCAAACTGTTCAATAACTATTGGCGAAGTAAGTATAAGCTTGATATATGGCAAATACACTTGTTCATCAGATATTCTGATAATTGCTAACGCTTGATTAATATTTGCAGGTAACATCTCTTCTGTAACAATTGCCACACGCCCAATAGCTCCAGCAATAGAGAATAATATATCACCATTTTTTAACTGTGATCTTTTCATTTTTTTGTGACATTCTTCTGAAATATGAGCAACTTTACTCTCAATAAAACCGCCATTTTCATCAAAACATTCTATCTTAAGGAAATTTACACCCTCATCTTGAAATTCATATCCAAGAGTTGTCGGCGTCGTTCCCTTCGTTATTAATTCAACTATTTCTGATAGTTTATCTCGTTTAATATCTTCCATCTACATCATCCCTTACGGGCTCGTAGCCCTACAAATCCGAATTTGTATTTATCCTTTCTACTAAACTAATACCACTCTAAATTCGTTCCTAGCCTTTTATCCAAACAATAAATCATAAAATCTTCAAAAATGCTTTTCATCATAATTTCTAATAAAATAATTATTAATGACCATATAGTAAAAAGATTTAAGTCTATATTTTCAAATACTCCAGACATACAAATTTCTGCCAATTCACTATGGAGCAAAAGGAGAACAAACAATATCATAAACACACCATAATAAATGTATAAAAAGAACCTTCTTATCTTTCGCACTCTTTTTCTAGAAATTCTCGCCTTATGATATTGAATCAAAGTCTCTTTGACACACTCATTCGTAGAATCACTAGCACAATACTGCTCAACCAATGTATTTATATCTCCGCCTTCATTTTCTCTAATATGGCTTAAGATTTCCCAATCAATCAGATTATTACTATAATTTTCTACTGATTGTAGGAAGGCTGTTATTTTATCATTAATATCTTCTGCAATATCAACAATTAATTTAATCAAAGAAAGGAAAAAAGTCGGGATTGCAATAAAAAATGCTAACATCGATAAATCTGTATTCTTAGCTATGCTTTCATACAAAACAAATAAAAAAATAGCTCCAAACATTACACAAGTAAATACATTCTTTTTCACAAAAATCTTTTCTTTCATAAAATATCCCCTTAATTTTTGTTAATGCTAAAGTGATAATAGTTTCTCCAACTCTTCCATCTCGTTCCCAATCTCAATCTCAATTTCACGAATATTAGCCATAATCTCAGATGTAGGCGGATACTCCACAGGTACATACTCCACTTCTTTATACTTGTTAATACTAAGGTCATAAACATTATCAACGATTTCCTGCTTAGGCACCATGAATGACTTATCTGTACGTTTTCTATCTAACTCAGCATCACGATTGCGGAATCTTTCAATAATATCCGGAATATCATTATCAGCAATTGGAGAACGCTTGTCATCCAGACTAAATCCATCTGCCTGCATATCATAGAACCATACATTATCTGTTCCACCATGCTCTGTCTTTGTAAAAATCAAGATAGCTGTCGATACTCCTGCATATGGTTTGAACACTCCTGATGGCATTGAGATAACTGCTTCAAGTCTTTGATTTTCCACAATTTCTTTTCGTATATCCTTATGTGCCTTTGAAGAACCAAATAATACTCCGTCAGGAACAATACAGGCACATCTACCACCTACTTTAAGCATTCGAACAAATAATGCTAAGAAAAGAAGTTCTGTTTTCTTTGTTTTACACACCTTTAACAAATCTGCTGATACGATATCTGCATCAAGGCTTCCCTTGAAAGGAGGATTTGCCAGAATCAGTGAATATTTATCCTTATCTGTATTCTGGTCTGATAAACTATCTCTGTATTCTATAAACGGACTTTCTACTCTATGATTCATCATATTCATAGCGCCAATACGGAGCATCGTTCTATCCATATCATAACCGTAAAACATATGATTCATAAAATGATCTTTTTTCTGCTTGTCATAAAAGATTTCATCTTTCTTATTAGCCCACAGATACTCTCCTGCTTCCACCAGAAATCCTGCGGTACCACAGCTTGGATCACAGATTACATCGTCAGCTTTAGGATCCATTAGTTCTACCATCATTTTAATGATATGACGCGGTGTCCTAAACTGACCATTTACCCCTGCTGTAGCCAGCTTTGAAAGAAGGTACTCATACACATCTCCCCTAGCATCTGAATCATTCAGCTTTGCCATCTGCGTATATAAATCATCCATTGCATCCACAACTTTAGAAAGCATTAATGGTGTAGGCAGCTTGAAGATTGCATCATCCATATATTTTGAAAAAGCACTATCTTTATCAGCATGCAGATTCTTGATAAACGGAAATACCATCTCCTGCACTACAGAATACATTCTATCAGCTGGATAGTCCCTGAAAACAGACCACTTAAGCTGTGTTCCATCAATAGTCCTCTCTCCAATTTTTACCTCTTTTGCAAATACACTTTCGTATGGAAGCCCAAGCATAGCACTTTCTTTTGCATGTGTATTATCTGATACATCTAAATCATGAATGAACATGAGATATGTCATCTGTTCAATTACATCTAACGGGTTTGTAAGACCTCCCGTCCAGAAAATCTCCCACAAACTGTCTATTTTATTTTTTAATTCACCTGTTATCACTTTTTTAAGTCTCCTTATCCCAGTTCCATTTATACTTTGTATAACGGCCATTTCCAATCTTTATTATCTTCTCTGCCTTGACTAAATCTGTTAGTGTCCGCTGCACTGTCGTTGTACTTATTCCTGACGCTTCTTTAACAATCTCCGCTTTAGTGATTGTACCTAAATGATTCTTTATCAATTCTTCTATTCTGTCTGGTTTTGGTACTTTCTTTTCTTCTACAATATGTGCCCTGTCAAAAAACTCCCGGTACGCAGCCGTAATAATTCCCAGTATATATTTTACAAAATGCTCGTAATTGTTTTCATCTTCTATCCAGCCTTGCGAGCTTGACTGTAAAGCATCATAATAACTATCCTTTGTTCGCTCTATTAGTTTTTCCAAACTTATATATCTTCCAACAATATAGTCATTTTGATATAACAATAATAAGGTCAATAATCTGCTCATTCTTCCATTTCCGTCATCAAACGGATGGATGCACAAGAAGTCTATAATAAACATGGGAATTAACAAAAGTGAGTCTGCTTCGCCTTTGTTGATTGCCTCATTATAAGCTGTACATAAATTAATGATTGCGTCTGGCGTCTCCCATGCAGGTAATGGTCTGAACCTAACAAACTTATTGCCCCTTTCATCTTCTTCCTCAATAATATTATCAGCTGTCTTGAATCTTCCTCCATAAGAGGCATTCTCGAATTTATATAAATCTCTATGTAATTGTAATATAAATGTATCACGAATCGGAATATGTTGAAAATTCTCATGTATTGTGTTGAGCACATCCCTATATCCCGCTATTTCTCGTTCATTTCTTGTCTTGGGCATTGTCTTATCCAAAACAATTTTTTTTAATCGTTCATCAGAAGTATAAATACCCTCAATTTTATTAGAGCTTTCTGTACTTTGAATCTTTGCTATCTCAACAAGATTTTCCAGTACATCAGCATGACGTTCAGCAATCAAGTGCTGTTTACCTTTGTACTCATGAATTGTTGTAAGATAACTTACAATTTGTGGTGTAAGCAATTTTTTCCATTTTTCCATGTAATCAAATTGTTTCATTTTAATTGCCTCATTTCGAATTTAATTTCGTCTTTTAAACAAAATGACTTAATTGAATTATATCATTTAATTTAATCAAAATCAAGTTCAATTTAGTCATTTAAGCATAAATGACTAAATTGAACTTGTTATGATGCAATTATAAAATAATCCAGATATCCTTTTTCGTTATCCCATTCCTTCAATCCACGATAATAGAACATCTTCAAATTGTCCTCAATGATAAACGGAATAATATTGTATTTTAGGCACTCCTTAAACATAATCAATCTGCCCACACGACCGTTTCCGTCCTGGAATGGGTGAATCCGCATCATCAGAAACAGTTAATTCAAAATGATTTCGATTTGTTTTTATAAAGCCCTCTTTTTGTAACTTTGATATCTCTGTAGACATTGCTGCACGATCAATGCAAAGATAATCTGCAAGCTGCTGCCGTCCAAAAGGAATATCAAAGGATAGCGACGAATGTCTGATAGCTTCTGCTGACAGATATGATAATATTTTATCTCTTGTCGTTCGTTTCCCAACATGTGTAATCTTATCGTTAAGAATCAGTATCTTATTTGCCAGAACACTGACCATATTACGAATCAACTTCTGATGATGATCACATGCAGTTGGACAGGTAACGAGAAGCCTTTTGACATTTAAGAAAATAATCTCACAATTCTCATCTGCTACCACACTGATATTTAAGACAGCTCTCTGGCTTGCGGCATACGGCTCACCAAAAAAATCTCCGGTGAAACATTTTGAGAGAATATTCCGATGTCCCCAGATGTCTTCTTGAATAATAAGGACACAACCAGACACTACAAGTCCCATCACTTCAGTACTATCACCTGCTCTGAAAATATATGAATCCCGTTCTTTAGAAATTACCGTTGCATTCAGACAATGCAGTATTGATAATATTTCATCATCAGTAAGGCCTTTAAAAAATGGACTGTTTCTTAAAATAGATAAATATTTTTCCAAAATTGTTCCTCCCTGTTGGAAATCAAACATACAAGTTGTATTTATAATACTATAATTCTATCAGAAACGAAAGTTAAATTCTATTGTCGGAGGTTAAAATGATAAGAAAAATTATAAAGATTGATAAAGAAAAATGTAACGGCTGTGGTGCCTGTGCATCTGCCTGCCACGAAGGTGCCATTGATATCATTGATGGAAAAGCAGAATTGGTGAGAGAACATTTCTGTGATGGACTGGGCGATTGTCTCCCGGAATGTCCTACCGGAGCCATCTCATTTGAGGAGAGAGAAGCGCCTGCATATGATGAAGCAGCTGTGAAAGAAGCACAGAAGAAAATAAATGCCAAAAACCAGACAATGACATCTCACTCAGGCTGTCCGGGATCTAAAATCATGCAGATCAGACGAACTGAAACATCTGAGCCTGTAAAAGCCACTTCAACCACAGATTCAGAATCAAAGCTTCAGAACTGGCCGGTACAGATTAAACTTGCTCCTGTTAATGCACCATATTTTAACGGCTCAAAGCTTTTAATCGCAGCTGATTGTACTGCTTACGCTTATGCCGCCTTTCATCAGGATTTTATTCGAAACAAGGTAACTTTAATTGGTTGTCCTAAATTAGATCAGGTGGATTATAGTGAAAAACTGACTGCTATTATTCAAAATAACAATATTCAAAGTGTAACTATTGTCCGAATGGAAGTTCCTTGCTGTGGCGGCCTGGAGATTGCGGCCAAAAAAGCTCTTCAAGCTAGTGGAAAATTCATACCATGGCAAGTTGTAACAATAAGTATTGACGGAAAAATCATGGAGTAAAGTCAGCAAACCACCAGTTCAACTGGTGGTTTGATATAGCCCCTCTATTAAGCCTCCCTGCACTTCTCATATGCAAAAAGTGCTGCACCAAGTGCTCCGCAAAGCTGTGCCTCATCGCAGATATACAGCTTTGCGCCGAGCTTTTCTTCAAGTGCATTTGTGATGCCTTTGTTCTTTGCCACTCCGCCTGTCATCATATACTCACCCGGATTATCCTGCCCAAGCCTTGCTGCAAGTGCGCCTACCTTTGAAGCTACAGACATGTTTAGTCCGTGGATAATATCAGAAACAGCCTTGTTCTGTGCCACCAGCGATACTACCTCAGACTCTGCAAAAACCGTACACATGCTTGAAATCACAATGTTTTCCTTCCACTCAAGTCCCATGTTGCTCATCTCCTCGAGTGAAAGTCCGAGTGTCCTTGCCATCATCTCCAGAAAACGTCCGGTTCCTGCCGCACATTTATCGTTCATCAGGAAATTCTTCACCGCACCGTTTTCATCTATACTGATTGCCTTTATATCCTGTCCGCCTATGTCAATAACTGTGCGCACGTTAGGATTCAGATAATGCGCGCCCTTTGCATGGCATGTAATCTCTGTGATGCTGTCATCGCCGCTGTTGATGTATGCACGTCCATATCCTGTTGTTACAATCCTTACAATATCATCCTTTGATATACCTGCCTTTTCGACAGCCTTCTCCAGACTCTTTTCGGCGCTCATCATAGCGCCGCCACCTGTCGGAATAATCATTGTCGATTTAATTTTTCCGTTCTGATCCAGTATCACCACATCGGTGCTTGTTGAGCCGCTGTCAATTCCTGCTACATAGTAGACTCCTGATTCCATCCTTCTTCTTGCCTCCTCGCTTATGCCTTTTGTAGGGTCCATGTCATCTGAGCCCTCTATTGTCTCTGCAAATGCCTGTATTCTTGTCAGAAGCTGCCCGGCACTCTGGCTTGTAAAATCCGTCTCAAGCTTCAAAAGAGGCACCTTAACATTATTCTTTATGCTTGCGTACTCAAAACCGTAATAATCGCAGAACTTTATCGTGTGATATATAATGCCCTTAAGACTTGGATCTAAAAAGAGCTGGTTTCTTCTTGTATTATTGTTCATTCTGGCGCATGGCATCTGTCCGAGCAGGCTCTCTGCATATGCTAAAAATAGCGTCTCATCATCCATATTTTTAAGATCTTTCTGTAAAACAATGAGATTTCTACCGGATGTGCATGTCATATTTTCCACATCCATCTGCATATTTTCACGTATTGTCCTCTCAAGAATACTGCTCACATGCACACCCATAAGACCTATGTAAGGCTTGCGCTCAGCTTGAGGCTTTGCAAAGGACTTTATAAAAAGCTCCCTGTCGAATGTCCTGTTCGAATATCTCTCATACGCATTCTTCAAACGAAGAATTGACTGTGCAAATTTTATGTTCTCACACTCGTTATCCTCATGAGGCAGATCAAGCATATACAGGAATTTGCATTTCTTTGTATTCTCTATGATATCATAGACTCTGCGCATTGAATCACAGCAGTTCACGAGCACAAGCTCCTCTACCTTGCCCTCGAGCACAGCCTGTATGACTGATTTGCCGAATCCGCAGAGATTCGCATGAGCTATCTTATCTGATTTATCGAAATTCTCCGGCATCTCCTCAAGCACAGCACATTCCTGTCCAAAGCCCTTAAACAGCTCTACCGGAGCATATTTACAAACATAATTTATCATCTGTTTTCCACTTTCTGAAATTGGTTTATAGTAAATATCCACACACCGCACGCAATAACCGGTGTATTATTTCTAATTACGTTCCTGCTCTGTAAGCATCTCCACAAATGCCTGAAGCCTTGTGGAAATCTGTCCATCACTGGCATTTGCCGGGTTGCAGCCGTCTCCGTCTAAAACCATAGTTGGAAGTCCTTCCCTCTCGAGTGAGCGCTTTATAAGGCTTGATGCACCGATTGTATTCTTACAGCCCCAGTGCGCAAAAAGTACAGCACCGTCTGCTCCAACTGTGTCGGCAAGCTCCTTTGCCTCCTCTATTCTCTGGTTCACGCTGCCATTATAAATACAGTAAACCATTTTTTCGGCAAGTGCCTCGTAAGGATCATCCGACTCCATGCTTCTGAAACCATCTGCTATAAAATCGCTTACACTGATATGGATTGTATCACTGTAATTGAACACATCCTTCACTGCATCCTGCAAAAACGGCATGGTGTGCATCCAAAGTACATGAAATCCATCGCCTGCCGGTGCACGTCTCACATCATCTCTCAGAAGCTGTGTATATCTGACTGATTCATCAGTTCCTGCAAGCAGATGACACATGAAAAGCGCATACAGCTCATTTGTGAGAGTTGACGCAATATCATGTCCTTTTCTCAGGTGAAGCTGCCTGTAATAATTATTTGATGCAATTTTGCTCTTGTCCACAGCCTTTTTCACAGACTCCTCTGTGATTTCTCTGCCTGTGACATCCTGTAAAAAATTCTTAAGCTCTCTAAGCTGCTTTGCCACATACATAACAGAGTCATAATTCTTCTCATATGGAACATCTATATAAAAGCTTGGTATTTCATATCTCTCCTTTAGATACGGAAATGTCATCATATTGCCATCGCATGCCAGGTTTGTATACACCATGCACTTTGGCTTCGGCACTATGCCGTTTAAGGCTGCGCCCAGAAAAACCCTGTGATACGAGCACATAGTTTCCGGAAAACCTTCCTTCTCAGTCTGTCTGAGAAAGGCCTGCTCGCATTTAGTTCCTGCAATAAAGCACGATAAGGCCTCAACCGAATACGGTGTGAGACCTGCCGCCGTCAAAAGCTCACCCGGTACAAAAATACTGACCATAGCGGCATTTTCAGGCTTTGCAAGTGCCTGTATGATATTATTCATGACAACCTTTGCCACATACTGCCCTGACATGGGAAGCCTTCTATCCGGAAATAATGCTAATCTCTTTTCCTGTAATCTATATCCTGCAAGTAAAAGCTTCCTTGCCCTGACAGGATCTTTTTCTGCTGTCTCGCCTACTTTTGCTCCAAATCTATCTACTATACTCATCTGATATTTCAGCTCTTTTCTTTATTCAAATATATATAAATATTCTGTTTACCATACTATTATAGCAATTATGCACAAAAAGTAAACTCTCATTTTAGCTATATTTCACTATAACTATTGTCAGATATCCTTTTGCCTCGGTAAGCTCATCGAGCCCCCTGTATACACGCTCCGACTCCATGCCACAATTGGTCACACCATACACTGTCATGTCAGCTTTTTCGTCTGTATCTGTCCCGCCATTGGCCGCTGTGCGAAGCACCTCTATCAGCTCTGCAAGCTTCTTTCCCGATTTCATGTATACACAGGTGCCACCGTAGCCCACAGTATCCCTCACATCATACGAAGCCGGTATGATATGTATCTCATCCATCATCTCACCAAGCGAAATGCCAAGCCGCGCTGCAGCTGCACAAAACGACGGCACACCGCTTATCATCACTGCCGTAAAACCTGCCTGCATGACACGCTTATGGATATACATATATGTCGAATACACGCTTGGATCGCCGATTGTAAGCATTGCCACATTTTTGCCTGCTTCAAGCTCACTTACTATGTCACAGTATATCTTATTGTGTGATATAGTAAGCTTTTCCTTGTCCTTTATCATGGGAAACGGAGTGCACATAATATGTTTTTTCTCTATCTCCGGTAAAACAGCCTGCACTATGCTGTACGCATAGCATTCCTCTTTTGAAACTGCAGGGATTGCAATTATATCACATGCTTTTATCGTATTAATAGCCTTTAAAGTCATAAGCCCGGGATCTCCCGGACCTACACCGATGCCATATAACACACCAATATTATTTTTATTGTCATCCCCGGCTCTTTCTATCTGCTTGTCCATCTTTATAATTTCCTGCTTTCTATACCACATTTACAAGTAATGCATTCCTAACAAAATCATCACAAATCGATATCATATATTCTTCTTGTATCAATTACCGTCTCTGTACCATTATCATCCACAACTATCATCAGGTGCCCTATGCTATCAAGCTTTTTAAGATACCCTGTCACATGCTCATAGCTGCCACCCTCCTTGTGCTCATCCGGCACAAAATATGTCACCTCAAAATAATTCTCTGCCATGATGTTTATGACATTTTCGTCATATAAACTGTCTGAATTGAAATTACGCTTTCTATAAAGCATCATGAGCTCATTCATTTTCTCATCAAGCTCTCTTTTTTTGTCCTCATCAGGCTCATGCCACTCGTTTGTCAGCCTCGCTGTCTCTGCAATAGCCTCCTCATGACCTGTAAGTGCCGCAAATGGTGCAAACTGTGCTGAGCGGTCCCATATAGACATCTGCGGATGTACCTTTGACACATGATGCGGCAAATCTATAATATCATCATATTTTCCCATGCCATGCTCCTTATATACTTTAACGTAACTGTCAGTTGCTGCTATGCCTTGTGTCCGCCAATCTGATTGTTCCTTGAAATAGTTGTGGCACCCTCCTCAAGATTCATTCCCTTTAGCATGGCATTCTTTCCATATTTCTTCTTGACGGAAATCATAGCCTCCTGAAGCTTTCTCTCCTTGGAAAGTGCCTCATCCTCTTTCTGCTTTTCCTTAGCCCTCTCCTGATAATCTGTAAATAAATCAAGCTGCTCAAACTGCTCACTTTCCTGCACCTTGCTCTCATCACAGACCCTGTTTGCCACCACAGTAATCCTTCGTGTCAGAAGAGAAGGATCTATGATACGGTCATAAAGCTCCATCACAGCATCCATGATGATGCGCGTGGATGACGTATAACGCCCTAAATTTGCTGTACCATGTGCATGCTTTGGAACCTTTCTACCGTATCGGTCTATGGTAATTTCACCTGTATAATCTCTGTTTGTACCTTTCTTACCGCCAATACTGTCTCTGCCTTTATTATTTACTGCGTGGTCATAATTATTGCCTGAAAAGCTATCAGCCTTATTAGACAGATTTGCAATATCATACCCTATAGTGAGTACTATCTGGTCTGTAACCAGCCTCTTATCTACCAGATCAAGCACAAGAAGGTCCGTCATCTCACGCACAATAAGCTTTGTCTTCTCATAATCATACGGCTCCTGAAGCACCTGCCCTGAGCTGATGCTGTTGGTCTGCGGTCTGTATGCCTTGATATCAGCTATTGTAACAGGCTCATACCCCCATGCATGGTCTATAAGAAGCTCTGCATTGATGCCAAACATCTTATACAGCTTTTCCTCATTGTAAAAATCATTCGGACCGCCTGTTGAGCACCTGGCCACATCTCCCATTGTATACATGCCGGCTGCCTCGAGCTTTTTGGCATAACCTGCTCCCACTCTCCAGAAATCGGTAATCGGCCTGTGGTCCCATAGCTTTCGCCTATAGCTATTCTCATTAAGCTCTGCTATACGCACTCCTCGCTCATCAGGCATGGCATGCTTTGCCATAATATCCATGGCTATCTTGCACAGATACAGATTGGTACCAATGCCGCAGGTTGCCGTGATACCGGTATCCTTAAGGACATCGTCTATCATCTTAGACGCAAGCTCCCTTGCCGTCATATGATAAGTGCGAAGATAGTGTGTCACATCCATAAAAATCTCATCTATCGAATAAACACTGATATCCTCAGGTGCGATATACTTAAGATAAATATTGTATATGCGTGTACTGTAATCCATATACAAAGCCATACGCGGCGGTGCAACAATGTATGTCAGCTCATACTCAGGATGTGCATCAAGCAGATTCGCATTATATGATGCATAATCAAAGCCTGCCATTGTGCTTTCTGTTATATCATTTTCTGCTATATCAATTTCTGTTACATATTTTTTTCTTTCATCCGGATTGCCCTCAGCCTGGAGTCTTTTTTGCTGTTCACCTGCTGATTGTTTTCTATCAGCTTGTTCGCCCTCAATTTGTCGGCTTCTCTCCACTGTCCCGGCAGCATGTCCACTCGCCATAAGCTTCGACAGACGCAGCTTGTTTACCTCCTTCACACGCTGTACCACCTCAAAAAGGCGCGCCCTGCCCGGTATGCCATATGCCTTAAGAGCCGGCGATACTGCAAGACAGATAGTCTTCTCCGTGCGGGTTGGATCTGCCACGACCAGATTAGTGGTCAGAGCATCCTTTCCCCTCTCTCTGCACTCTACTGATGCATAAAATGATTTTAAATCTATTGCCACATAAATGTGCTCTTCATTATGCTTGTCCATATTATAATTTTACATGGATTATGTTTAAATGTCAAGAACATATGTTTGTATATATGAATTATATCCGCACACAACAATGCCCCGCCAAGGATGGCGGGGCAAGGCGTTATATGCCATGGACGGCATGTAAAAGCTAATTATATCATTTTCGTACTATAACCATTATGAACTACTATGAATCACTAAGCTTTAAAACACTACACTACAAGGAAGAACTTCACAAGGAAGAGAAGCGAAATAGCATAAGTGAGGATAGAAACCTCCTTAGCCTTTCCTGTAAATACCTTGAGTACGGTATATGTGATAAGTCCAAGACCTATACCATGTCCGATAGATCCTGAGATAGGCATTGCAATAAGCATGAGTGCCACCGGAGCAACCTGTGAGAGATCCTCGAAATCCACCTTCTTAAGACCTCCAAGCATCAGGATACCTACATAGATAAGGGCTGATGATGTTGCTGCGGCAGGAATGATTGCTGCAAACGGTGCAATAAAGATGCATGCAAGGAACAGAATACCTGTTGTAAAAGCTGTAAGACCTGTTCGTCCACCGGCCTCTACACCTGATGCAGACTCAACAAATGTTGTTACGGTAGATGTACCTGTTACAGCACCAACCATTGTGGCAACTGAATCTGAAATCAAGGCCTCCTTCATATTTGGCATATTTCCCTCTTTGTCAACCATTCCTGCACGTGATGCAGTACCAACGAGTGTTCCGATGGTATCAAACATATCAATAATACAGAATGTGATGATAAGTGAAACTGCTGTAAACCATCCAATGCTGATGAAATCCTTGAAATCAAACTTGAACAGTGTAGTATCAGCCATATCCTTAAACTGTGGCACAAATGAAGCAGTTGCAAGTGATGCAAATGGATTTGTTCCGAAGAAGATAGCTTCTCCTGCCCAGTAAACCACGCAGGCTGCAAGCATACCAAAAAGTACTGCTCCGTTGACACCCTTGTGAGCTAAAATAATGATAACAAAAAGTCCGATGAACATGGTCACAACAGTGAGCACCATTGAAGAATATCCATCTGTCATATTTGTTTTGGCAAGTCCCGGTGTAAGTGCACCGAAGAAATCCTTCATCACATAAAATGGTCCACCATCCTTTGAGTAAACACCGGCATTTGAGCCAAAGCCGATATTTAAAAGCATAAGACCGATAGCTGGTGAAATACCCATGCGGACACCATAAGGAATAGCATCTACTATCTTGTCACGGATATTGAATATTGAAAGTATGAAGAATAAAATACCCTCAATAAGGATGATACACAGTGCAGCCTGGAATGAATCAACATATGACAGGCCTGTGATGCTTACGATATTGGCAACTACTACAGCAAAGAAGCTGTTAAGTCCCATACCCGGAGCCAGTGCAAATGGCTTGTTGGCAAGAAATGCCATGACAAACATACCGACTGCCGAAGCAATACATGTTGCCAGGAATACTCCGTTCCATAGTGCTTTTGTTCCCTCAGCACCAAATCCGGTGAGGAGGTTTGGGTTAAGAGCAATGATATATGCCATGGTCATGAATGTTGTCAGACCGGCAAGAATCTCTGTCTTGACCGTTGTGTTGTTTTGTTTGAGTTTGAAGATTTTCTCTAACATTTTTCTTCCTTTCCTTTTATCTTTTTTGCAGCTGTTATCCGCTTTTCCTGCTACAGACGCCTGTTAATAGCTGCATTATATAAAAAATTGTGAATCACAATTGATTCCTTGTTTTTTCCACGAACTCACTCGTGAAAACATCAAGTGTAACCGGCTTTGAATAGAAATAGCCCTGAATAATATTACAGCCAAACTGCTGTAATAGCCTTACCTGCTCCTCATTCTCTGCCCCCTCGGCAACACACTCTATGCCAAGCTCATTAATCATGGATATGAGGTGCTTTAACATAATCCTGCTCTTCTCATTGCTCTCAAGGTTCTTGACCAGGGAACGGTCAATTTTGGCAATGCTGAATGGAAACTTAAAGAGCATCTCAAGATTAGAGTACTTCGTGCCAAAGTCATCCATCGAAAGACGAAAGCCCATCGAAATAAGAGACTGGGCAATATTATTTATCAATACAATGTCCATATCACCAACAGACTCTGTTATCTCTATCTGAACAAGCCCCTCCGGGAGATCATACCTGTTCATTATCTCCTTCACCTGATCCAGGAGGTCTGCATATTCCAGTGTATTTTTTGAAAAATTCACAGATACCGGAACCACTCTCCTGTCACTTATACAGCGAAGCTTCTGCGCCTTGCATACCTCATCAAGTACAAATAAATCAATAAGATGCGAGCATCTGTTTTCTTCTAAAATCTCGATAAAATGAATTGGTCCTACAACGCCATGAGCCTCATCAAAAAATCTGATAAGGGCCTCCGCCCCGACTGTGATGCCTGTTCTTGAATCAACCTTCGGCTGATAATACACCATGAAGCTTCCCTTTTCAATCTCAGAAACCACGTCCTTAAATACCTTATTTCTCATTATACTGTCAAGACTCTTAAGCTTTGCGTCCTTTTCAATATCATACATTAAGCGAACCTCTGAGAGCTGCCTTGCTATGTCGGGCTTGTCCGTCCAACTAAAGCCTGTCGATACTGAGAAATCCAGATCATCAAGGCTTTCCCTTACTATCCTGACAAGTCCCATAAATGATTTTTTATCAATATCCTTGCAAAAAACAACTATCTCGTCCTGCTCGTATCTGTATATATCATAGCCTTTAAAAACGCCCCTGATCACATCTGCAACCATCCTAAGACGCTCATTTCCTGCCGCATATCCAAATTTATCATTTATATCTGAAAGCCTTATGATATCTGATGCAAATACTCCCATAAAGCTGCAGTCATACTCCACATAGCTCTCTCCGAGATTGTTAAAGGTTTCCCTCTTTCTTAAGCCCGTAACCTGGTCAAAATTGAGCCTGTACTCATACTCAGCCCTTGCCTTCTCATAAAACAAACTATTCGATATTGAAATGCCAATCATATCAATCAAATCCATACTTCCTGAATTGGCTCTTGGATTCATAACCGCGATGGCACCAAAGCATTGTTCTGCTTTGTTTAGCAGAACCGCAGATGTAGACCATATTCTGACATCAGCCATACGCTTGAATAAATCCCTGTATCCACCCTCAATTGACTGAATATCACTTATAAACACACGACCGGCGTCATTAAACAGAGCGAGAAAATCTGTAATTGCACCTCTTGAAACAGATTCATTAACCACCTTTGCCATAATCTTGGCACTTGGTATATGTATCTCCTCAATTGTGTCCCACGCACTCTCTCCATTATAAATGACAGCCACACAATCTGCATTATAAAACTCTCTAAGCAGCCGTAAATAGTTCCTATACCCCAAGCCTTCAGTGGTATCATTAATAGCATCAATGAAATTCTGCATAAACGATCTGTAGTTGATTATCCGTCTCATAACAGCATTCAGCTTTGACTCATCACTCAAATCTATCATCATGAGCAGTCTATAGCCATTATAATCCTTATGATTCAGCTTGATTATGAGCTTCTTTTCGCCTAAAAGCTTTGCAACTATATTGTCGGGATGATCCTTTCCTGAAAAAACCGATACTCTGTTTCCCTGCTCTTTTTTCCGTAAAAACAAATCAATAAACCCATCCTCAAACGGCTTTGAAATAAATTCATCAATCTGAGCTGCTGTCATAATGCTTGAATTTCTGATAGCCTTATTGACAAATACTATTCTACGGCTCTCCTCATCTACTGCAAGTATATAGTCCGGCATTTCATCATACGAGAATATCTCCATATCTGACAGCTTACATGGTGCACCTGTATTGGAAAGAGCACAGGAATTATGCGAAACGCTTATATCATTTTTCCTGATAGAATCGAAAAATGATATGCGATTCTTCCCCTGTCTCTTTGAGTAATACATGGCCTGATCCGCCTCATAGTACAGATCCTTAAATGTCAGTTCTCTATCATCGCCTGTAGTCATGCCGATTGATGCAGAATACTCCATATCAAAGATAATATTCTTCAGCTTGCCTGACAGCTTTACGCAGAACTCGTCCACTGCATCACAGTCCTCTAAGCCAAATACAATCGCTGCAAACTCATCACCGCCAAGCCTGCCAACTATACCATTGGCTCCAACTGCTTCCTTAAGCACCTGTCCTGTCTGGCTTAATACCCTATCCCCCACATTGTGTCCCAAGGTGTCATTTACTATCTTGAAATCATCCACATCAAGCATCACAAATAAAAGCTTTGTTCCCTTTTGCCTGATAAGTGATGTACATTTATTCTCAAATGCAAGGTGATTGTATGTGCCTGTCAGCGAGTCCAAAAGCCCCTTTTCATCTCTGATATCAAACATTACTCCAACTACCATACATACCTTTTTATCCAAATCAGGTATGCTGACCATGTACATCTCAACCGGCTTGCTCTTGCCATCCTCTGATATAAAACTAAGCTGGAATGCAGTACGCATAGGCCGAAGCAGACATTTATCGAGCTGCTTTTTGAAACATTCGATGCTGTCTTCCGGACACTCTGACATGTATGTGTCAATATTTTGTTTAAAAAGTGGATATGCTGTCTCCTGAGCCGGAGAAGAGTTGACAATTTTGAAAATATATGCCTCGTCATCTTCCACATAGTACTCAAACATGCGCTCATGATTGTTTTCTGCAACAATCTTCATCAGCTCATAGTAAGCCTCTGTTATTCTATCTGTAATTCTTCTCCCTCTGTTCCGCTTATCTGCCATGTGGAAACCCCATTATCTACATATTCATAAACTTAAAATATAAAAATCAATTATCATCAGAGCTGTTTAATTCATCAAACACTGCTGCAACCACCTTAGGCAATTCAGAGAATCTGTGAATTGCCGGCACATCGTCATCTATTGTGCCAAAACCATATGCTGCATGGATGAACTTAACTCCTGCCTTTTTGCTGGAATCGTAATCTCCCTGTATGTCTCCGACATACACTGCCTCATCTATATTATTGCGCTCTACAATAAGCTTTATGTTTTCTGACTTCTCAAGCTCATTGTTGCCGTAGCACTCAGTATCCTTAAAAAACCTGCCAAGTCCGTGGTACGCAAAAAAAGACTCTATATAACCACGCTGACAATTGCTGACTATATAAAGGTCATAGCTTTCTGACAGCTCATCAAGTGTCTTTTCCACATCAGGATAAAGCTCTCCTCCGTGAGCGGTCAGGTAATCATTTTCTTCCCTATAGCATACATTAATTAACTCATCTCTGCAAGTACAATTAGGAAAGATAATGGATGCCAGTACATCCATTGTCTTTCCCATTACTGAATACATGTCTTCTTTTGTGATAGGTGCCCTCTCATAGCCATAATCTGCTATGGCCTTATTCCATGATTTTGCCACATTCTCTGCAGAATCCCAGAGAGTTCCATCCATATCAAAAATAATACCCTTATGCTTCATCTATTGCCTTTCCGATATCATGTCTCATGTATTTATTATCAAACTGTACCCACTCTGTTGCCTCGTAAGCCTTGGCTCTGGCCTCCTTGAGTGTGGCGCCTGTTGCAGTGATACCAAGCACACGTCCTCCGTTTGTGACGATATTGCCGTCAGCATCAAATTTGGTGCCGGCATGATAGCAGTAATAATCCTCTTTGCCGTCAAACTTCTCAAATCCAGTTATCTTAAAGCCCTTCTCATACTTGACAGGATATCCGTCTGATGCCAGAACCACACATACGCATGCATTGTCCTCGAACTGAAGATCTATTGTGTCAAGAGTTCCGTCTACACAGGCCTCCATCACATCAATGATATCATTCTTCATACGAGGAAGCACAACCTGTGCCTCAGGATCTCCGAATCTCGCATTGTACTCAAGCACCTTTGGTCCATCCTCTGTGAGCATGAGTCCGAAGAAAATAACTCCTGTAAAAGGTCTGCCCTCTTTAGCCATAGCATCTACAGTTGCCTGATAAATATACTTCTTGCAGAAATCATCGACCTCATCGGTATAGAACGGACTAGGTGAGAAATTACCCATGCCGCCTGTATTAAGGCCTGTATCTCCATCGCCTGCACGCTTGTGGTCCTGAGCAGATGACATAATCTTAATAGTCTTTCCGTCTACAAATGAAAGCACCGAAACCTCACGGCCTGTCATGAACTCCTCAACTACCATGGTGTTTCCGGCTGTTCCGAACTTCTTATCCTCCATGATGGTTCTGACACCCTCTTTTGCCTCCTCAAGAGTATTGCAGATAAGCACACCCTTTCCGAGAGCAAGTCCGTCTGCCTTTAACACGATAGGGAACTTTGCTGTCTCTAAATATTTAAGAGCCTCTTTGGCATCAGTAAAATTCTCATATGCCGCAGTAGGGATATTATACTTTTTCATGAGATCCTTTGAAAATGCCTTTGAGCCCTCAAGAATAGCTGCATTCTTCTTTGGTCCGAAGCACTTGAGCCCTGCCTTTTCAAACTCGTCAACGATACCACCTACAAGCGGATCATCCATACCGATGATTGTAAAATCAATGGCATTATCCTTTGCAAATGATACGAGTTTATCAAATTCCATCGCACCGATTGGCACACACTCTGCAAGTGCAGCGATACCTGCATTGCCCGGTGCACAGTATATCTTGTCAACGCGTGAGCTCTTTGCAACAGCCCTGCATATTGCATGCTCTCTTCCGCCGCTTCCTACTACTAATACCTTCATTTTTGCCTCCTATACCTAAGCCATATATAAGCTTTTCATTGTCTGGTAATCATAATCTACCTGTGTTTACATACTAATTACTTACAGCACTGTCATTACTTCTCATCTATAATAACATGTCCGTCTTCTACTGACACCCTGCCATTTGCTATCAGGTCGATAGCGTGTGGCATGATTTTCCACTCAGCCTGCTCCATAACCCTGCGCTGAAGCACCTCAGGTGTGTCGCCCTGCTTTACCTCGACTGCCTTCTGTAAAATAATAGGGCCTGTGTCTGTGCCTTCATCCACAAAGTGGCAGGTGGCACCTGTCACCTTCACACCGCGTGCAAGCACTCCCTCATGCACCTTAAGACCATAGTAGCCTGTGCCGCAGAAGGATGGTATGAGCGATGGATGGATATTTATGATTCTGTTTCTGTACTGCTTTATCATCTCAGGTGGAATCACTACCAGAAAGCCTGCCAGTACGACTAAATCCACATGATATGAGTTAAGCTGCTTTAAGAAATCTTCATTGAAGGCAGCTCTGCTTTCATAGCTCTTTGGCGAGATACATACTGCCTTTATTCCTGCTTTTTTTGCTCTCTCAAGTGCATATGCATCTGCGTTGTTGCTGATAACAACCTCTATCTGTGTGTTTGTAATTGTTCCGTTATCTATTGCATCTATGATGGCCTGAAGATTGGTGCCGCCACCCGATACACATACTGCAATTTTCATTCTTTTTCCTCGCAACGATGTATACAATTATTAACAATATATTGAATGTTATTATACGAGATCTACACCCTTCTCGCCATCAATAATCTTTCCGACTACGTATGGTGTATCTCCGGCAGACTTCATAGCCTCCATAGTCTTGTCCACGTCTGCAGGGTCAACTGCGACAATCATTCCAAGTCCCATGTTGTAGGTATTGTACATCATCTGCTCCTCGACATTTCCCTCTCTAGCCATCATTTTAAAGATTGGTGGAACAGGGTAGCTGTTTTTCTCAACTACGGCACGTTTGCCATCGATAAGCATACGTGGGATATTCTCATAGAAGCCGCCACCTGTAATATGACTGCAGGCCTTTACTGTGACTCCTGCGTCCTTTACAGCCTTAAGAGCCTTTACATAGATTCTTGTAGGAGCAAGAAGTGCCTCTCCAAGTGTAGTGCCAAGCTCCTCATGATATGTATTTAATGTCTCCTTGTCCATCTTGAAAATCTTTCTGACAAGTGAAAATCCATTTGAGTGTACGCCCGTTGATGCCATTCCGATAAGTACATCACCATCCTTTAATCCCTCGCCTGTGATGATGTCCTTTCTGTCAACCACACCAACTGCAAAGCCTGCAAGGTCATACTCGTCCTCAGGCATAAGCCCCGGATGCTCTGCTGTCTCACCACCAACGAGTGCACAGCCTGACTGCTTACAGCCCTCTGCCACACCGCTTACGATTGTAGCAATCTTCTCCGGATAGTTCTTGCCGCATGCTATATAATCAAGGAAAAATAATGGCTCACCGCCTGCACATGCCACATCATTTACGCACATGGCAACTGCATCGATTCCGATTGTATCATGCTTGTCCATGATGAAAGCAAGCTTTACCTTAGTTCCGCAGCCATCTGTTCCCGATAAAAGCACCGGATCCTCCATATCCTTGATGGAAGCAAGTGAGAATGCTCCTGAAAAGCCTCCGAGACCACCTAACACCTCCGGTCTCATAGTCTCCTTTACATGCTTTTTCATAAGCTCTACTGACTTGTAACCTGCCTCGATATCAACACCTGAATTCTTGTAATCCATTATTGTTCCTCCTAATAATCTGCAATTCGTTCAATACCTATAGTATACCTTCATAGTGCTAAATTTTCCAATTATATATTGTAATTATTCTTATTAGTTTTACTAATATAATATATCTTTTATAGAAATAATACTTATAATTTATTTCACGGATTATATTGACATCAGACATCCATCGTCCTACACTATCCATGCAAATAAATATTTAGATTTGAACGATTAATTATACAAAAGAAAGCTATGATACACAGCACTGCAATAAATACCTGACAAGCTGTCAAATCATAAAGGAGAACAACAAATGCTTAAACAGATAAAAAATTTTCTGATAATGACACTCAGTATCACCATCATGGCAATCGGTGTATACTATTTCAAGTTTCCAAACAACTTCACCTTCGGTGGCGTAACCGGTGCCGCAGTTGTTTTTGCAAAGATAACACCGCTCTCGGCAAGTATGTTTTCTACTATTGTGAACATGCTTCTGCTTGTAGTTGGCTTTTTCTTCCTTGGCAAAGACTTTGCTATTAAGACCACCTATGCCACAATACTTTTGTCTGTTGAGCTTCTGGTGCTTGAAAAGCTTGACCCGCTCACTCATCCGCTCTCTAACGAGCCAATGCTTGAGCTGATTTTTGCAATCGCTCTTCCTGCAATCGCATCTGCACTGCTTTTCTATGTGGGTGCTTCAAGTGGCGGAACCGATGTCATCGCCATGATTGTAAAAAAATATACACATGTAGAAAATATCGGCATGGCTTTATTTCTCACCGACCTCGTCATGATTATAATCGCCTGCTTTGTATTTGACATAAAGACTGCTCTGTATTCATTTGTCGGACTTGTTGTGAAATCATTTATGATTGATGCAATCATCGAAAATATCATGCTCAGAAAATCCATAATGCTCATCTGCGATGACAAGGATGTGATATGCGATTACATTACCAACACTCTGGAGAAGAGCGCCACATATGTGGAGGCCAGAGGTGCCTACACCGGTGAGAAAAACTATATTGTTTTCAGCACACTCACAAAGAAGCAGGCCGTGGAGCTTAGAAGCTTCATACATCAGAATAAGCTGCATGCTTTTATGTCTGTGATGAGTACCAGTGAAGTGTTTGGTAAGGGATTTTCTTCTCTGTAAATTCATTAGAAATCTTCCCTTACCTGTACTTCAGGCTGTATCCGTCCTTCTTCCATAAAATCATCAGAAAACATATCCAGACTACTAAGCAATCCAGCCCATTCATTATCCTTCGCTATAAGAAAAAACATAACAGCCCCCCTATTTCATTTAGTCTATAATTTTGAATAAACTGCATCGTTTCTGGAAAGAAGATATACACAATACTGATTCAT
>ERZ772820.549-NODE-549-length-35655-cov-10.034944_pt1 | contig 35655 bp, 34 predicted proteins | sample MGYA00511377_ERZ772820 | MGnify/ENA primary metagenome ERZ772820 (study PRJEB29015, sample SAMEA2737684) | human gut metagenome | biome: human gut; feature: human-associated habitat; material: faeces | place: China | collected 2012 ... | reverse complement strand
CGGCGACGGCGGGAATGGCGCGGCCAACACCGGCGGCGGCGCAGGCGGCGCGGGCGGCGGCTGGTACGAAGAACCGTATCAATCGCGGCCGGGCAAAGCAGGAAGCGGCGGTTCGGGCGTCGTCATCATCCGGGGGACGCAGGACGACTACATCCCCGTGATCTTTAACGGGTCGCCGGTGGAAGCCATTGTGCTCAACGGCGTGAGGCTGACGGGGCTGGTGGTCAACGGCATCCGGCTGTACATGAAGAAAAGGAGGGAAAAGCGATGTTTCGCGTAAGCGGAAACCAGATTTCGATTACGGCGGGCGACACGGCGCTGATGGCGATTTGTCCGGACGAGACAGGATATGTGCCGACGGCGAACGACCGGGCGATTTTCACCGTCAGGGAGCGGCCGAAACGGCGCGCGCTGATTGAAAAGACGATTGCGCCGGAAGCGGACGGGCGGTTTGTCGTCTGCTTTGAAAGCGAGGACACGGCAAGGCTGAAACCGCGCGAATATGTCTGGGATGTGCGGTTGGCGATTCAGGCCACGGTGAACGAAAACGGCGAGGTGACGGACGCGGAGCAGGTCATCACGCCCTGTCCGCCGGGAATCCTATTCGTCATGGCGGCAATCGGCGAGCTGACGAGTTCGGCAAACGGATTCGAGCAGCCGGTCAGCCAGACGCTTCGGGTTCGGTTTGAAAAGCTGATGCAGGGCCCGCGCGGCGAGCCGGGGCGAGACGGTGAGAAAGGAGAGAAGGGAGACCCCGGCGAACGCGGCGAAAAGGGCGAAAAAGGCGACACGGGCGCGCAGGGCGAGAAAGGAGAGAAGGGAGACCCCGGCAGGGATGGAAGCCCCGGCGCGACGGGCGCAACGCCAAGGTTTACCGTCACAGCGGTGACGGGCGAGGCCGGAACGGCGGCGAGCGTTACGCAGAGCGGCACGGCGGAGAACCCGATGGTGGAATTTACGATTCCGCGCGGCGAGAAAGGAGAGAAAGGCGACCCCGGCTCGCACGAAGTCGTGCTGTATACGGCGCAGACGCTTAGCGACGCGCAAAAGGCGCAGGCAAGGGAGAACATCGGCGCGGCGGATAAGGAGACAGTTAATCAGCTAAAGAGCGAGAAAGTAGCGTATTCCGATGCGTTGACGCTCGAAGAGATTGAGGCAAGTACCAACCTATCAAACAAAGTGGCAAGCGCGGAAGCAATGCAAAAAATGCTCAATCAGTCACCATGGCGTGTGTGGCGCTCAACAGCGACACACACGGGCACGGAACTTGCCATCACTCTTAAACCATTAGCGCTTGATACCGGTTTAATAATAGTGTCGTTTAGACAAGTTTCCGGCAATCCCGGCGGAGTGGTACTAATCAATACCGGTTGGCTCCCTAAGCTTATCGGATATAATTTTCACAATGTTAACAATTATGATGCGCCTACAATTAGCCGAAACGAAGATAACAGTATCAAAATATTGCTTAGCAAAAATATAACATCCGTATCAAATGCGAAATTCAATGTCTGTATGGTTTATTCCGATGTTTATGCCGGAGTTTAAGGTGGGATTTACATGATCAAAATCAAAATTAATGGTTCGACAGATATGTTTTTTGCGTCTTTCACCCGCAAAAGTGACCATGTAGTTGAGCTTGGCGGCATTACCGACATGCCAACGTCAGGCTTCACAACATGGCGCATGGATGGCGTAACGCAGCTCGGCGATTTCAGCGCCTATACGACCGTTTACCGCGTACTCGACAACGCGGTGCAGCTCTCTGACGATGGTAGTGTGTACGTCGAGCCGGGAGAGCCAGCGCCGGGAGAGCCGCAACCCACGCAAGAGGAACGCATCAAGGCGCTCGAAGACCAAAACGAAACCCTGCTACAATGCATTCTCGAAATGAGCGAGATTGTATATGCTTAACATTTTTGGATTGCTCGTGATGAGCGGAAAGGACGAAGATATGATGGCTATGTTATGGGCACAGCAGATTATGCTTGGCAAGAAGACCTACGCGCAGGTTCCGCGCCTGCTGAAAGATAAGGTCAAGGAAGTCCTGATCGACAGCGGTTGCGAAGACCTCGTGACGGAGTGACGCAAGGGGGCGAACCCGATGATTCAGGCGGAAGAAGCCATCCGCGCGGCGCGGGGGCTGATCGGGACGGCGTACAGCGAGCTGGACTGCATTAACCTCATTAAAAAGGTCATCCGCACAGCGCCGGGCGGCGACAAGCGCTACACGACGGCAGGCACGAACGAGCTTTGGAACAGCTTTGACAGCGTGCCGAAGTATCGCCATTTGATCTGGAGACAGTCGGGCATTTCCGGCGCGAAGCCGGGGATGCTGGCGTTCATGGGCGTGGGCACGGGCGACGTGAGCCACACCGGGCTGGTGACGGAGCGGGGCACGATCATCCACTCAAGCAAGAGCCGGGGCGGCGTGGTCGAAACCGAGCTGTTGGCGAAGGCAGGGTGGAACGGACTGGGGGTGCATCGGATGATTGCGGTGGCGGAAAATGTTGACGCGGCACCGACGGGCACGACGTACATCGTCTGCGCCCAGACGGGTTTGCGGATGCGGAAAAGGCCGGATGTCCGCGGCGAATATATGCAGATGCTCCCGGATGGAGCTGTGATCGTCGCGCTCGAAACGAGATCGGGCTGGATCAAGACGACGTATAAGGGATATACCGGCTGGGTCAGCGGGGAATATTGCTGTAAGGCCGGGGAGGATTAAAAAACCCACGCATGGAAGCGTGGGTGCATAGGCGGGCAAGGATGCGTTTTCCGGCCAGAAGACGCATCCGGGACAGAATCGGCGAAGATTGGAAGTGCAGCGCCGGTTCTGCCTGCCCGACTACGCATGAAATGATTATACAGCGGGGCGAATGTGGGCGCAAGGAAGCCCCTTGTGCGAAGATGCGCGAAACTGTAAAACGTGTCGAAAAAATTTTTCAGAAGGAGCACTTCCATGATTGAGCTTTACAACGGCGATTGCCGGACGTTTCTTTCCAATTATAATGGCGCGCAATTTGACGCGGTGATTACAGACCCGCCGTATTCCAGCGGCGGGGCGACGCTGTCCGAGCGTTCTGCTTCGACAGCGGAGAAATACACGAACACCAAGCGTAACTGCCCGTTCCCGGATTTCGCCGGTGACCAGATGGATGCGCGTAGCTGGCTGCACATGATGGCAGATGTATTCGCGGATGCGCGCGTTCACTGTCACGATGGCGCTGTTCTGGTGGCGTTCTGCGATTGGCGGCAGATGCCGCTGCTCACGGATGCAGTGCAGTGGGCAGGCTGGCAGTGGCGCGGCACGCTGGTCTGGGACAAGCTGACCAGCCGCCCGCAGAAGGGACGGTTTCGGCAGCAGGCAGAGTTTGCGGTCTGGGCGAGCAACGGAAAATTGCCGATTGATCGTCCTGTGTCGGTGCTGCCGGGTGTGTTTAAGGCGGCGAACGTGCAGGGGATGCAGCGCATCCATCAGACGCAGAAGCCGGAGGAGATCATGCGGCAGATATGCAAAATCTGTCTGCCGGGCGGTCGGATTCTTGACCCGTTCGCCGGAAGCGGCTCGACGTTGGCGGCCGCAGAACTGGAAGGATATGATTCGGTCGGCGTGGAGCTGTCTGAGGAAATTGCAAAGAGGGCGGCGCAGCGGTTGTCTGTGCCGCTCAAGAAAGTGGGGGATTAAAATATGAAAGAGAAGCTGAAAATGTTGGTTGTGATGATGGTACTAGCAGCGTTGGTCTTCACGTTGCCGGTACTGGCGGAAGGGCAGGAGAAACAGGGGACTGTGCTGCTGGACCTGACGAAGCTCGCGCAGGCAATCATTAGCCTCGCGGCGGGTATTGTGTCGCTGTATCTGGTGCCGTGGCTGCGCAGCAAGCTTACGAACGAACAGCTCTCCAAAGCGAAAAGCTGGGTGCAGATTGCCGTTTTTGCGGCTGAAAAGCTCTACGGCGCGGGCAATGGCGACAAGAAACTGGCGTATGCGGAAGAGATTCTCCGCAAGCATGGCATCCGGCTCGACACGGCGACGCTTAAAGCGATGATTGACGCGCAGATCAAAGAGATGGAGAACATGGAGCCGTTCTATCTCGCCGATGGAAAGGTGGAGATGATTGACAATGTAACGCCTGAAACGGCGTAAAAACCGCATGAATGAGAAAGCCGCTCGTTGCATAAAACGGGCGGCTTTTTGCATATTCAGAGGATTTTGAAGCGTGACACAAAACGCGCGCGGCGTGACAAGGAGTGCGCGCCGCAACACCTTGTCTCTTAAAGCGCTTGACTATTTCTGAAATATACATCCAGTTCATATCAAGTTTCTCTGCTATTTCTTTGGATGTCTTTCCTTCGTATCGCAGTTCGATTACTCGAAGCCGACGTGCTATTCTCTTGTTTTGCGTGGCTTTCCTTGCCTTTACGACTGCTTCATATTCTTCAGTGGTTATCTCGTATTTCTTCATTTTCATCACCACTTACAGTATAACACATTCATCGCGTTTTTAGAAGAAAAATAGTATTACTCTCTGGTCGTCTTCAATCAATGTGCGACATTGTACTTGGTTAGGATATCGTCCCCCGCGCCCTGCGGGCGAAACAGGGGGACGATATCACCTGGGAGAGTAGGAGGAAAGGCGCGGAAGAAGCTTTGTGCATCCGTTACGTCCATCTCTCTGGTCGTCTTCAAGCCAACGTCCAACATTGTACTTGGAGTCGAAATCGAGCGCGCCCTGCGGGGCGATTCAGCGAGATGAAGGCTGAAATTACAAAGGAGCACCCCGGCGAAAGGGTAAACGAAAACCCTTGACGCTCCCACATAATACAACGTCAAGGGCTTTCACAAACACGCGGGTGGCTGTCCTGCCAGCCTCCGCACCTTTATTTTAACACAATCCGACCAGCCCTGCAAGGGCGCTCCGACAAAGAGAAAAGCAATCCGACGTAAAAGGGACTTTTTCGGAGGGTATGCGGAGGCTTTTTCGGAGGAATTTCTTCAGCTATTGTTAGCTTTTTGGACTTTTTCGCCTTTTTCGGAGGATTTTCAGGTATGCAAACAACGCGCCTTCTATCCGAACAGATACGGGAAAAATGAGGTGTCCACTCGATTTTTTCTCTATTTAAGTTGTGTAAATATAAATAATTTCAAAATTGCTTCTTAAAAAACCTCCGAAAAAGGCGAAAAAGTCAATTTCTCTATCTATTGTTAGAAAAAAACCTCCGAAAAAGCCTCCGTAAAAGGGAAAATAAGCCCACAAATCCTCCGAAAAAGGTCGCTGTCATCCTTGAAAAGATGCGAAGGTTTTGATGGGCGTATGATCCAGCAGGCTCGCGTCCTGCCGGAGAACGGTCGCTCGGTACGCGAATGCCCGTCACTGAGCCTTTACGGTAAACGCCATCCGCCGTTCTTCCTCCGTCGGCTCGTAATCATCCGCTAGCCAGTCGTCTTCCTCGCCCAGATGGCCGGGCAGAATCGGCGTGAAGGTGACGGAATCGGCGGGCTGAGTGAGTGCGTATACGCCGGAGAAGCACAGCGAGCCATCCGCCTGCGTGGAAACGCACGTGCTCTGCGCGAGCGCCTGTCCGTTGGGAACGGTGAGCTTGAAATCGAGCGTGGGTTCGCCGTTCTCAAACGCATCGGCGGCGGAAGCGCCGTCCGGCAGCGCGACCGTCATTTCGTATTCAAGGCGGGCGAACGTGAGGGTCAGCTTGGACAGTGTGCAGGCGTAATCGCCGACGGAGAAGGTCTGCGGCGACTGGAGGGAGGCGATCGGCGCGCCGTCGGTGACAAAACGCGCGGTCAACTGCTCGGACAGGCTGAATGAGCCGGAAGCCGTCAGTCTCGTGCCGAGATCGGCCTGCTCCCACTGCGCGGCGGTCATGCCGTCGGGCACGGGCAGCGCGAACGCATAATCCATCAGGAAGCCGACCGAGTCGATCAGAATACGCCCCTCGCGATAGGCGTTCAGGCAGTCCTCTGTGGCGGTGTTCCACGTGTAGGAAACGCTGCCGTCTTCCTCCTCGGTGACGGTATACGGCGCATCCTCAAGCGCAAACACGGGATGCAGCACGTCGAAGGTCAGCGACCATTCCACGGGCTTTTCGGGATGGGGGAGCGCCTCAAGGAGCGAAACATCCAAACTGTAATACCCCTGTTCGCCCTTGCCGATGCCGCGGGCGGGCATGAAGATGCCCTCATACAGCCCGAAGCCCGACAGGCTGGCGGACAGACCGTAGGATTCATCCGCAGAAAGCTGCTGAAATTCGGTCACATGGGTCGCGATGACGCGGCCATCCTGCGTGGCCGTCACGCGCGGATAGAGATAAACCTCCGGGGTATTCGGAACATGGGCGATATCCAGCGAGAAGGAGAGGGAAGAACCGTCAAACACCGCGTCGTTGACGGTGACGGTCGTGTTCTGCCCGGTCAGCCGCTCGCCGATGGGCAGGATATGCCGCTGATAGACGGCGTTGTTTTCCTGCTCGCCGTGGAAATGCAGCACGCCGAAATACGCGGCCGCGCCCGCCGTCGCCGCCAGCAGAAGCGCCAGCAGGGCGAACGCCAGCGAATAGGAGAGCTTGCGGCCCATGCGCGTCGATCCGGCGGGATGCGCGCGGCGCAGGGTATCGGCCTGCATCTGCGGCGTGAACGTCAGGCCGGAGAGGCGGGCGTCAACGGCTTTGCGAAGGAGATTATCGTTCATTCAAACCCCACCTTTCCAGCTCCGGCTTGAGCCGAGCCTGCGCTTTTTTCAGCCTTCGATAAAATCCGGATACCGTGATGCGCAGCGCCCGCGCACATTCGGCGGCGTCCATATTCTGATAATAGTGCAGCAGAAGCACCTCGCGGTATTTGGGCTCGAGCGCCATTACCTCGCGCAGAACGCTGTCGTCCTGCTCGGTAAAATCGCAGGCGGCGGGCGGCAGATCCTCAAGCGAAACGCTTCTGTCCGTATGGCGGAGCCATGCGGCGCGCAGTTGATCCCGGCAGGTGTTGACGGCGATGGAGACGAGCCACGTCTTGGCATATTTGCGCTCGCGCAGGGTGTGCAGGCGCTTGTAGGCCTTGAGGAAGACCTCCTGCGAGGCATCCTCGGCCAGCGCCCGATCCTGCAAAATGACATAGCAAAGGCGCAGAATGTCGTCGCCGTAGGTCTGCATCAGCTCGGCGAGCCATTCATCCTGCTCTGCGCGCGAAATCGCGGCGTGCTGCACGTCGTTCACCTTCTTATCTATTAGACGATGGGGAGAAGAAAAAAGTGACCGCTTTTTTCAAAAAAGCGGCGAGAAAAAGCGAAAACCGTCTGCCGTGGCGGCGCGTCAATCCAAATCCTTGGCCGTAGCGACGAGGTAGCTGTAGATTTGCAGCTTATATTGGTCGTACAGCCCGAGCTGAACGTAAAGCTCCTTGTAATACTTGAAGAGCGAGGCCTTCGTCGTCACTACCTGCGCCGGGTTGACCGAGGCGCTCAGGGAGTGCTTGCGGCGGCGGGAATAATAATACAGCGGGGTGCGGATGGCGTAGAAGCTGTCGGCGTAGCGGATGTAGGAGAGGTTGAAGAGCATGTCCTCTGACCAGGTGAATTCCTCGTCGCAGCGGATATCGTGCGCCATGATGATCTCCCGGCGGTAGAGCTTGTTCCACATCACGCCGTAGTAAAAGCTGGCGGGTTCTTCCATCAGGCAGCGGGCGAACTGCGCCTTGTCCATCCGGGTATACGGCTGCATGAAGCCGTGCACCGTGGTCTTGCCATCCGGCATGACGGAGCAATAGTTGCAGATGACCAGATCGGCCTGCGTTTCCTCCGCGGCCTCCACCAGCAGGCGCGTGGCGTTCGGGTCGAGCTGATCGTCGGAATCCACAAATTGCAGATATTTGCCGCGCGCGCGCTCGATGGCGGCGTTGCGCGTGCCGGAAACACCGGTGTTTTCCTTGTCGATGATGATGACGCGGGGGTCGAGCCGCGCGTACATCCGGCAGATTTCCAGGCTCGCGTCGCTGGAGCCGTCGTTGACGAGCAGCACCTCGAGGTTTTGGTAACGCTGACGCTTGATGCTTTCCAGACACGGAACCATGTCCATCGCGGCGTTGTAAATGGGCACGATGATGGAGACGAGCGGGCTTTCCATACGCGCGAGACCTCCGATACGCTGATTTTTTTTCATGGTGGACGGGTTGACGCGCCCCTTCGGGCTTGCCTGAAGGTTATTATAACATATTAGAGCGAAAAGAAAAAGAAGAAAAGCGCGCGCGAAGGCTTCTTTTTGCGCGCGGTTTTGCACGGATGAAACTTTTTTGATGCAGAAACAAAAGAAAATAAATCAGATTGCGCCATAAAACGAAGGATGAACGGCAGAAAACCGTTTGACAAATGCAGAAATTGAGCGTATCATAAAAGCCGTCAAACACGGAGATCAAAGGAGATTGCAGCGTGGAAAATATTGCTTATTACAACGGAAAGATTTCCTCGATCGAGGAAATGACGATCCCCATGAACGAGCGCAGCAGCTACTTCGGCGACGGGGTATACGACGCCATGTTCACCGTCGATCATGTGCCGCTCCAGCTGGACGACCATCTGCGCCGCTTCTACCGCAGCGCGAAGAAGATCGACATCGACATTCCCATGCCGTTTGAGGAGCTTCGGGCGATGGTGCTCGATTTCTGCCGGAAGATCGACAGCCCGGACGCGATGGCCTATGTGCAGGCGACGCGCGGCGTGGGCATGCGCGGCCATGCGTATCGCTTTGCGGGCGGCACGCCGAGCCTGTGGGTCTGGGTCAAGCCGGATATGCTCGACCCGATGGACAGAAGCTACAAGGCCATCACGATGGAGGATACGCGCTATTTCCATTGCGACATCAAGACGATCAACCTGCTGCCCGCCGTCATCTACACCCAGCGGGCGGAGGAGGCGGGCTGCGACGAGACGATTCTGCACCGCGGCGACCGCGTGACCGAATGTGCGCACTCCAACGTGCATATACTGAAGGACGGCGCGCTGAAGACCGCGCCCTGCGACAACCTGATTCTGCCGGGCATCACCCGCGCGCACCGCATCGCCCAGTGCAGGGAGATGGGCATCCCGGTGATCGAGGAGCCGTTCACCGTGCGGGAGATGATGGAGGCGGACGAGGTTTTCTTCACCAGCGCGAGCGCGCTGTGCTGCCGCATCGAGGAAATCGACGGCCAAAAGGTCGGCGGACGCGCCCCCGAGCTGATCGCGCGGATTCAAAAAGCGGCGTGGGACGAGGCGCTGGCGGAGGTTCGGCAGATCAACGGGTAAAAAACCGTTCGGGCGGCAGGCGGCTTGGCAAAGATATCCGTAAACGGCGTTCATCGCGCCGCTTTATAGAGTCATTCATCAAGGCGTTTCATCGAAGCGCCGATAGAAAGGCGGATTTACAAGCATGAAGAACATCGCATATTACAACGGAAAGACCGCGCCCATCGAGGAGATGATGGTGCCCATGAACGACCGCGCCTGCTATTTCGGCGACGGCGTTTATGACGCGACCTGCGTGGTGAACCATGTGCCGATGGCCTTTGACGACCACATCGACCGCATTTATCGCAGCGCGAAGCTGATTGACATCGAAATCCCGATGGAAAAGGCGGAGATGAAGGCGCTGCTGCAGGGGCTTGTCGATCAGGTGGAGGGCGACGTGCTCTTCCTCTACTGGCAGGTGACGCGCGGCGTGGGCATGCGCAACCATCCGTATGCCGGGGCGGGCGACAAGCCGAGCCTCTGGGCGTTCGTGCGCCCGAGCAAGATGCGCGATCCGTTCGGCGTGTACAAGTGCATCACGGTGGAGGATAAGCGGTTCTTCTATTGCAACATCAAGACGATCAACCTGCTGCCCGCCGTGATGGCGAACGAAAAGGCCATGGAAGCGGGCTGCGACGAGGCGATTTTCCACCGCGGCGAGCGCGTGACGGAATGTTCACATTCCAACGTGCACATCCTCAAAAACGGAACGCTGTATACCGCGCCCTGCGACGAGCTGATTCTGCCGGGCATCACCCGCGCGCACATTTTGAACATCTGCCGGCAGAACGGGATTCCCGTGGTGGAAGAGCCGTTCACGCTGGAGGAAATGATGGAGGCGGACGAAATCTTCTTCTCCAGCTCCAGCGCGCTGACCTGCCGCATCGGCGAAATCGACGGCCGGAAGGTCGGCTGCAAGGATGAAAAGACGTTCGCGGTCATCCGCGACGGCTACCAGAGCGAATTGAAGAAGGAAGCCGGTCTGGCATAAAACAGGGCTGCGCAGGGGAAGACCCGGCGCAGCCTTTTTATGCGCATACCGCGTGAGCGAGCCTTTGACGCTTTGCAGACATCGGCGAAGAGGCAGGCGGGCTCACCCTGCTTTTAATGCGTATCCAGCCATACGGGAACGTCGAGGAGAGACGGGAGAACTGCGGCTGTGGCGGAGAGGAATACGTCGTCCGGGCGCTTCATGTCCGGGATGCAGATCACGTCGATTCCGGCGGCATAGGCGGCGCGAATCCCTGCTTCGCTGTCCTCCAAAATCAGGCAATCTGCACCGGCTTCGCCGGATTTCGCCTGCGCCTTGATGAAGATATCGGGTGCGGGCTTGCCGTGCGCAATCTCTGGGCCGAAAACCATCGCGTCAAAATAGGTCTCAATGTGATTTTGCGACAGTGCGAACAGCGCGCGTTCCCGTGTGCTGGAGGAAGCGAGAAGGATTTTAATCTGGCGGTGCTTTAGATAGTTCAGCAGCTCCAGCGCGCCCGGTTTGAGAGGAATGCCTCTGGCAAAATAATCCTTTTCGAGCGCACTGACGTAGGAGAGTCCCTGCTCCAGCGTGATGGGCAGATGGTAGGTGAAAATCAGGTTTTGCATGTTCGTCACTTCGTTTTTGCCGCTGTATTGGCGGGCATACCGTTCCAGCGAAAAGCGGAATTGGTATTTTCGAAGCAGATCGGCATACAGATTGTAGCTGATGATTTCGCTGTCGATCAGCAGCCCGTCAAGATCAAAGATAATGGCCTTTTTCATATCCGTTCCTCCCAAACATCCTGAAGGTCGTTTTTGAACGCATACGCCGCTGCGAGGATAAAGATCATGCAGAGCATCCATGCGACGGGTTCGCAGGCGCAGACTGCCGGATAGCCCAGCGCCGGTACGAGCTTAAAGCTGAAAACCGCCTTGCAGGCCAGCTCTATCGCGCTGCAAATCAGCGGCGCGAGCGTGTGCCGCATACCTTGCAGCGCATTGCGCACGATGACGACGACTGCCATGGGCGGTATCATCGGAATGCCCACATGCAAATAGAGCAGCGCGTATTTCAGCACATCCGGGTTTGTGCTGCCGGTGATGAACCGGATGGCTGTGGGCGCGGCGGTAAAGGTGAACGCGAGTGCAAACAGCCACCATACGCCGTAAACGGCCAGCGCAACCCATTGCCCCTGAACAATGCGTCGGCGGCGGTTTGCGCCGAAGTTTTGACTGGCATATGTTGCGACGCTTGCGCCCAGCGCTATCCCCGGCATATGGAACAGTTCGGTCAGGCGGCGGCCGCCGACCTGAGCGGCGATGTAAACGTTGCCTAGCGCATTGATGCTGCCCTGCAAAATGACGCTGCCGACGCTGTAAATCGCGCTCATCAGCGCCATGCTCAGCCCGGTCAAAAGCATATCCGATACAAAGCCACGCGGCGCGCGGGACACGCGCTTGCCCAAACGCAGATTGGGTTCACGGTGGAGAATATGGAAAAGCCCGAGCACCGCACTGATGCCCTGTGAAAGCACCGTTGCCGCAGCTGCACCGCCTACGCCAAGGCTGAGCCGCCCCATAAACAGCAAATCCAGCGCGATATTGAGGAAACTGCTAAACATCAGAAATAACAGCGGTGTGACGCTGTTGCCGACGGCCTGCATCAGGCTGGATTCGAGGTTATACGCCATCGTCAGCGGAATGCCCGCCAGAATCACGGTCAGATACGTCAAAGCGCCGTCGCGGATGTCGGCGGGAATCTGCATTGCGTCTGCCAACGCAAAGCGAACGAGCAGAAAAAAGATGGTTATCACGGCGGCGCAGAGCGTTGAGAGTATTGTCATCCAGCGAACGGATTGCGCCATTCGCACGCTGTCGTCCGCGCCGAAATAACGGCTGACGGAAAGCGCAAAGCCACTGTTTAACCCAAACGCCAGCGTGGTAATCAGGCTGTACAGCGCGGCGGTTGCGCCGATTTGTGACAGCGCCGCATCGCCGAGCAGATGACCTGCGATGGCGGTATCTGAAAGGTTGTAGATTTGCTGAAGCAGATTACCGATAAAGAGCGGCAGAGAAAAGCGGAGCAGAAGCCGGACGGGGCTGCCGGTCGTCATATCCAGCGTATGTGTGTGCACGAGGAAGCCTCCTATCATTGCTTTTGATGATATTATAGCGAATGAAAAGGCTTGATTCTTGCAAAAAAACGGTATATACTGGCACAAAAGCGACAAGAAGGAGAAAGCATGATTCAAAACCGGAGAAGCCTGTACACCGATGTGAACGGCATGGAACTGCGCGACGATGTGATGCCACCCTTTGATTTGGTTGCTAACAATGGCGACGTGCATGATTTCATTGCGGGCGGCGTTCCGCCGCACTGGCACAGCCAGTTGGAAATCTTTTTGCTGCTGGAGGGGAAGGTGCGCGTCGGCGTCGGCGAGGTTATGCGTGATATCAAGCCGGGGTTTGGCTGCTTCATTAACACGGGTGTGATTCATTCCGTGACGGCGCTGGTCGATACGCCCTGCCGCTATCGCTCATTCGTCTTTGACGCAGGAATTTTGGCCGGTCTGCCGGGCAGCGTGTTTGATGTAAAATACATTCGTCCGCTGATGGAGCGAGGCTCGCCGTGCTGCTTTCTGGATTATTATGGGGAGGACGCGGCATGTCTGGATGCGTTTTGCCGTGCGTTTGACGCCTGCGCGAAGGAAGGCACGGGCTTTGAGTTCCAAGTGCGGGAAGCGCTGACGGAATTGGTTTTGGCGGTCAGTCAAAAAAGCCTCGTCTCACCGACCTGCGCGACAGCAGATATCGGCGAAACGAGGCTCAAACAGATGTTGACGTTTATGAATACGCACATCGGCACAGCGGTGATGCTTGACGATATTGCGGCGAGCGCGAACGTCTGCCCACGGGAGGCACAGCGGATATTCGGGCGTTACCTACGGGAACGGCCGCTTGCCTGCATGCAGCGTCTGCGTATCTGCCACGCGGCGCAGATGCTTGCGGAGACAAATCAGCCGGTGACGGAAATCGCGCTGGACTGCGGCTTTTCCAGCCCCGGCTACTTTGCGCGTCAGTTTCGGCGCATTACGGGAAAATCGCCGACGGCATATCGGAGAGACGCAGGGAAAAAGGCCTGATGCGGCCATTACCCCGCCATCTGCTTTTGAAGGGCGAGGCAGAGCAGGCCGTCGCCGCTGGCGATCTGCGCGGAGGTCAGCGAATAGATGCCCTCGCAGCAAAGGCGCAGAACGGCCACGCGGATGAGCGAGGAGAGGAGCTGGTCGAGCCGCAGATAGCTGCTGTCGCTGCTCCGGCGCAAAAGGAGCGACGGGCCGTAGATGGCGAAAATCTCGTAGCGGTAGCGGGCTTCGAGCATATCGGCAAAGCGATCCGCGAGCTGGGGCGTTCGAAAGGAGTAATACTCCATCAGGCGGTTAATCTCGTCGATATCCGCAAAGACCTGACGCACGCAGGCGTCCGTGCTGCGCGGAGAGAGAAGCGCGAGGATGCGCTCGCGATCGGAATGTGTTTCTGTTCTGGCGATCAAGGGGCAGCCCTCCCTTTCGGATTGAATTCTGAGAGAGCATATGCGGCGCGGGGACGGGATAGAACCGCGGATTTGTATACAGTTTTATTGGAACTTTGTGAAAAAATGCGAATTAAGAAATCTGTATGGACGAAGGCGCGTTCTTACATATTATAGGGAAGAAAATCGTCCGCATAGCGGTTGACAAGATACTCCATGCAGATTACAATAATCGTATACACCGGCGGGCGATTCTGTCCGCCAAGAAGCGGCCTGTTTCCTTCCCGGAGGCGGGCTGCTTTGTTGGGTATAAGGGTGAATGGAGGATTTGCATGTTCATCGTCTATTTTGCGCTGTGGGTGATTCTCAACGGCAAGTGGACTACCGAAATCGGCGTATTCGGCTTGGCGTTCGCCGCCGTGCTGTACGGATTTAGCTGCCGATTCATGGGGTACAGCTTCAAGAAGGATCTTCATTATCTGCGCAGGCTCCCGGCGACGCTTCGCTACGGCGCGACGCTGCTGGCGGAGATTTTCAAGGCCAACATCACGGTGATCCGGATGATCCTTGACCGGAATTTTGAGCCGAAGCCTCAGCTTGTGCATTTTGAAAGCGGTCTGGTGGAGCTGCGCCACCGCGTTGTGCTGGCCGATTCCATCACGCTGACGCCGGGCACGATCACCTGCCAGCTCGAGGGCGACCGCTATCTGGTGCACTGTCTGGATGAGGCGATGGTGGACGGGCTGGATAACGGCGTGTTTGTGGAACGGCTCTCCGAGATGGAGAAAAAGCAGAAATTCATGGCCGATTCCGTGACCGGCGGGGCCGAGCTGGACGGGGAGAAGCCCGAGAAGATTCGGGCGGCCTGCGAGGCGGCGCCCGCCGAACAAAACCCGCGGGAAGCGGCGAAGGAGGAAGAGCATGAGCATTGAAACCTGCTATGACGTGCTGACCGTCGGTTCTCTGGCGGTGCTGGTGCTGCTGGCGCTGGTGTGTCTGGTGCGCTGCATCCTCGGCCCGCGCATTTCCGACCGGGTTATGGCCGTCAACATGATCGGCACGCTGACCATCATCATGGTGGTCGTGTTCGTCGTGCATCTGGGCGAGGCATATCTGGCGGATATCGCGCTGATTTACGCGATGATCAGCTTCCTGTCCGTCGTGGTGCTGTGCAAGGTCTACACGGGCATTTACCGCGAGCGTCAGCACGAAAAGGAGCTGCTCGGCGCGAGGAACGACAACCCGGTGGAAACACTGGTTCGGGATGAAAAGGCGGGTGAGCGGCAGTGAGCGCGATTCGGTTTGTTTTGACGGCGGCGTTCATGCTGGTCGGCCTGTTCGTCTGCTGTGTCGGCGTGTACGGCGTGTTTAAGCTCAAGTACGCCGCCAACCGCATGCACGCGGCGGCGCTCAACGACACGCTGGGCGTGAGCTTCTGTCTGGTCGGTCTGGCCATCAGCGCGCCGGACGGCTTCACCGCGCTGAAAATCCTGCTGGTGGTCGTGTTCCTGTGGCTGGCCTCCCCGGTGGCGAGCCACCTGCTCTGCCGCCTGGAGGTGGAGACGAATGAGGAGCGCGGGCAATACATGAATGTGCACGAGCAGTCTCTGGCGCAGGAGCGCGAAGAGGCGGCGCGCGCGAAGGAGGAACAGGCATGACGATTGTGACGCAGATGATGCTGCTGTTTTTGATCGTGTGCGCGATTGCCGTCTGCCTGACGCGCAACCTGCTCACCAGCGTCATCATTTATATGGGCTATTCGATGATTATGTCGATCATCTGGATCACGCTTGAATCGCCGGATCTGGCGATCACGGAGGCGGCGGTCGGCGCGGGCGTTACCAGCCTGCTGTTCTTCCTGACGCTCAAGAAGATCCACGCCATCGACGCGCGCAACGAGGTGCGCCGCGCCCATGCGCAGGAAAAGCAGAACGAGCAAAACGGAGGTGCGGACAATGGCAACGCCTGAATGGTACGCAAGGCTCAAGCGCCGCACGGCCGAGATCATCGACTTTGAAAACGACGTGCTCGAACGCGACATGGTGCGCTCGCAGGAAACGCCCTCCGAGGCGCAGGAGACCGAGGAGGACGTCGCCCGCCGCCTGCGCGTGGAGCGCGAACGGCAGGAGGAAGAGGAAATCGCCGCGCGCCTGCACGAGTGGAACAGCCGCAACGTGAGCAAGGTTTCCCGCGGCGTGTACTGCGTGCTGTGCGTGCTCATCTGCGTGACGATGATCGCGCTGCTGATGTTCACGGTGACGAACCTGCCCAGCTTCGGCAGCCCGGATCACCCGATCAACAACGAGGTTTCCGCCCGCTACATTGAAAAGGGCCTGCAGGAGACCGGCGCGGTGAACATCGTCACCGGCATGATTCTGGATTACCGCGCGTTCGATACGCTGGGCGAATCCACGGTGCTCTTTACGGCGGCGATGGTCGTGCTGTTCCTGCTGCGCCTCGACCCGGAGAGCGAGAAATACAGCCAGCTTGCGCGCACGATGCGCGAGGCGCCGCATGCGGATAACTTCTACGAGCCGCGCCACGACGCCATCTTGCAGATGACCGCCAAAATTCTGACCCCGATCGTCATCCTGCTGGGCATATACGTCGTGCTGAACGGCCATCTGTCGCCGGGCGGCGGCTTCTCCGGCGGCGCGATCATGGGCGCGGGTCTGATGATCTACGTCACGGCGTTCGGCTTCAAGGATATCCGCCGGTTCTTCACCTATAAGACGTATCAGCGTGTCGTGCTCTGCTCGCTGCTCACCTACGCGGCCAGCAAGTGCTATTCGTTCTATACCGGCGCGAACGACATCCACAGCATCATCCCCCTCGGCACGCCGGGCGCGATTCTCTCCAGCGGCCTGATTCTGGTGCTGAACATCTGCGTCGGCTTCATCGTCACCTGCACGATGTACGCCTTCTACGCCGTGTTCCGGAAAGGAGAGGTGTAAGGATGCTGGACAAGCTATTCATCAATTACGAGGAGACGGTTTCCGTCATCCTGTTCTGCATCGGGTTTTCCACGATGCTGCTCAACAAAAACCTCATCAAGAAAATCATCGGCATGGACATCATGGATACGGCCGTTTACCTCTTCCTTGCCTCGCAGGGCTACATCAAGGGGCGCACGGTGCCGATCGTGGTGGACGGGATTCAATCCGTCGAGGCGTATATCAACCCGATTCCGGCCGGTCTGGTGCTGACGGGCATCGTGGTTTCCGTCAGCGTGTCGGCGCTGATGCTGGCGCTGTCCATCCGGCTGTATTACCGCTATAACACGCTGAACCTCGACGAGATCATCGCGCTTTCGGGAAAGGAGGAGGTCTAACGTGCAGTTCGTTCAGAACTTTCCTTTCTTCAGCATCCTGCTGACGCTGATGGGCGCGGTCGCCAGCTCGGTGATGAGCGGCAGGCGCGCGCGGCACACGACGCTGCTCCTGATGGCGGCGAATCTGGCGTTCACCGTGAGCGTGATGATCTACACGCTGCAAACGGGCGACAGCTACGCCTACAAGATGGGCCACTTCCCCGCGCCGTGGGGCAACGAAATCCGCGTCGGCGTGCTGGAGACGGTGTCGCTGACGGTGTTTCTGCTGGTCATTCTCTTCTCCTTTTTGGGCGGTATGCGCCGCTCGGAGAAGGATATCGAGCCGACCAAGTATAATATCTATTGTATCCTGACCGATTTGACCATGCTCTCGCTGATCGCGCTGGTCTACACCAACGACCTGTTCACCGCGTTCGTGTTCATCGAGATCAACACGCTGGCGGCCGCCGGGCTGGTGATGATGCGCCAGCATGGCCGCGCGCTGGTCGCGGGCGTTCGATACATGATGATGAACCTGCTCGGTTCGAGCCTGTTCCTCATCGGCATCGTCATCCTCTACACGATCACCGGCCATCTGCTGATGGTCAACATCCACGAGCGCATCGTCGAGCTGGCGGCGAGCGGCCAGTACCACGTGCCGCTGACGGTGGTGGTCAGCCTCATCAGCGTCGGCCTCGCGATGAAGTGCGCGCTGTTCCCGTTTGACAAGTGGCTGCCCGCCGCGTATTCGAACAGCACGCCGAGCGGCTCCGCGATGCTCTCCAGCATCGTCTCCAAGGGCTACATCTTCCTGCTGATTAAGGTGTATGTGCGCGTCATCGGCTTTGACGTGATTCGCTCGCTGGGCATCTGCGACGTGCTGTTCATCTTCGGCGCCATCGGCATGGTGGCCGGTTCGGTCAACGCCATGCGCGCCAAGACGACCCGCATGATGGTGGCGTATTCCTCCGTCGCGCAGATCGGCTACATCTTCGCCGCGCTGGGTCTGGGCAACGAGCTGGGCATGCTCTGCGCGCTCTGGCACATGCTGGCGCACTCGGCGACGAAATCCATGCTGTTCATCTCCGCGCACACGCTGGATCACGCCTCCGGCGACACGCACCTGCGCAAGGATCTGCGCGGCGGCTTCTACCGCAGCCCGCTGGCGGCGGCCGCCTTCACGCTGGGCGCGGCGAATCTGGTCGGCGTGCCGATGCTGAGCGTGTTCGTCACCAAGGTGACGATGGCGCAGGCGGCGGTGATGACCGGCGGGCGGCACACGGTCATCGCCCTGTGCGCGCTGGCGATTTCCACGCTGCTCAACGCCTATTACTTCCTGGGCACGACGATGCAGCTTTACATCCCGGATCACGAGCACCCGGAGCGCAACGGCCGCGTGAAGATCAACGTCTATGCGGCCGCGGGGCTGATCGGTTTTATGGCGCTCAACCTTACGCTTAGTTTCTGCGCGCAGGGCATTTTCGGCGCCCTGCTTGATGGCCTGACCCGATTTGCATAAGAGACGAGGAGGAAAACAACCGTGGACATTCTGTTGATTCTGGCGATCTTCTGGCCTGCGCTTGCGGGGCTGGTCATCTTCCTGACGCCCGGCTGCAAGGAAAACAAGCAGCTGCGCGGCCGCGCGGTCAACGCGGCGCTGGCGGTCGAGCTGGCGCTGACGCTTGCGATGTGCATGGGGCAGGGCACGAAGATGGTGCTGCTGAACATGACCCCGACCCTGCGGATTGAAATGAACGTGGACATGACGGGCTGCATCTTCGCCGTGCTGATGAGCACGATGTGGCTGCTTTCCAGCGTGTTTGCCCGCGAATACATGGGGCACGACGGCAACGAGCGCCTGTATCAGGTGTTCTTCATGGGCGTGCTCTCCGCGCTGATCGGCCAGTGCTACGCCGGTTCGATGGTGACGCTGTACGTGTTCTACGAGCTGATGACGCTGCTCTCCGTGCCGATGGTCGTGCATGAGCGCACGCCGCAGGCCGTCGCCGCCGGCATCAAGTACCTCGTGTACTCGATCTTCGGCGCGATGCTGGGTCTGCTGGGCATCTTCTTCTTCAGCAACTATCTGGGCACGGTGACCTTCGTGCCGGGCGGCGTGGAGACCGCGGCGAGCGCGCCGAGCGGCCTGCTGCTCATCACGTTCCTGGTCATCATCGGCTTTGGCACCAAGGCGGGCATGTTCCCGATGCACGGCTGGCTGCCGACGGCGCACCCGGTTGCGCCCGCTCCGGCTTCCGCCGTGCTCTCCGGCGTCATCACCAAGGCCGGCGTGCTGGCCGTGCTCCGCGTGATCTATTATCTGGTCGGCGCGGACGTGCTGCGCGGCACGTGGGTGCAGAAGGGCTTTATGACCCTGACGCTCATCACCGTGTTCATGGGCTCGATGCTGGCCTATCGCGAGCCGCTGATCAAAAAGCGTCTGGCGTATTCCACCGTTTCTCAGGTGAGCTATGTGCTCTTCGGTCTGGCCTGCATGGTGCCGACCGCGTTTGAGGGCGCGATGCTGCACGTGGTGGCGCACTCCGTCATCAAGGACGCGCTGTTCCTGTGCGCGGGCGCGTTCATCCACCAGACCGGCAAGACCTATGTGCGCGACCTGCGCGGCATCGGCAAGGAAATGCCGATTACGACCTGGTGCTGGACGATCGCTTCCCTCGGCCTGATCGGCATCCCGCCGACGGGCGGCTTTGTCAGCAAGTGGGAGCTGGCGACCGGCTCTTTGCAGACCGGCCTTTCGGGCTTTGACGTCATCGGCCCGGTGATTCTGATTGTGTCCGCGCTGCTGACGGCGGCGTATCTGCTGCCCGTGACGATCAACGGCTTCTTCCCCGGCAGCGACTATGATTATTCTGGGCTCACCAACAAGGAGGGCGGCAAGCTGATGACCGTGCCGATGATTCTGCTGGCCATCGGCGTGGTTGTGACCGGCGTGTTCGCCCAGCCGCTGATCAACGCGATTGCCGCGGCGGCTGCGTCGGTGCTATAAGGAGTAAGAGAAAGTCATGTTAAGCCTTGCGGTTTTTCTTCCGATTGTGTGCGGTCTGCTGCTGCTCCTGCTGGGCAGGAGGGTCAGCCACCGCGCGCGTCAGGTGCTGGTGGAGACGGTGACGGTGGTCACCTCGCTGCTGGTGCTGTTTTGTCTGCTGAACAGGCGGGGGACGGCGTATACGCCGTTCTTCCTGCTGCAAAACCTGCCCATCCGCTTTGCGATTGACGGCGTGGGCAGCGTGTTTACGGCGATTGTCGCCTTCCTCTGGCCGCTGGCCGCGCTCTACGGCTTTGAGTACATGGAGCACGAGGGCGGCGAGAACCATTTCTTCGCGCTCTACACCGTCACCTACGGCGTGACGCTGGGCATTTCCACGGCGGCCAACATCCTGACGCTGTATTTCTTCTATGAATTTCTGACGCTCTGCACGCTGCCGCTGGTCATGCACGGCACACAGAAGCCCTCCGAGCACGCGGGCTACACCTACATGCTCTATTCCTTCTTCGGCGCGGCGCTGGCGTTTATCGGCGTGATGCTGGTGCTGAACTACGGCGACGGCGGCGCGTTTACGATGGGCGGCGTGATGGCGCAGGCGGCGGCTGAGCACCCGACGATGGTGCAGCTGGGCTACCTGTGCGCGTTCCTCGGCTTCGGCGTGAAGGCGGCGGTTTTCCCGTTCCACGTGTGGCTGCCGGAGGCCTCCGTCGCGCCGACCCCGGTGACGGCGCTGCTGCACGCGGTCGCCGTCGTCAAGAGCGGCGTGTTCGCGATCATCCGTGTGACGTATTTCAGCTTCGGCGCACAGGTGCTGCGCGGCACGGCGGCGCAGAGCATCGCGCTGCTGCTGGCGAGCGTGACGATCGTTTACGGCTCGACGATGGCCGTCAAGGAGCATCACTTCAAGCGCCGTCTGGCGTATTCCACCGTGTCGAACCTGTCTTACATCGTGCTGGCGGCGAGCCTGATGACGCAGAGCGGCCTGACGGCCTCGCTGGCGCACATGCTCTTCCACGCGCTGATTAAGATCACGCTGTTCTTCTGCGCGGGCGCGGTGATGGTAAAGACCGGGCGCACGCAGGTCGAGGATCTGCGCGGCCTCTCCCGCGTCATGCCGTTCACCTGCGCGGTGTATACCGTCGGCGCGATTTCGCTGATGGGCACGCCGCTGCTGCCGGGCTTTGTGAGCAAGTGGCTCATCGGCTCGGCTGCGATTGAGACGGGCACGGCGATGGGCATGGTCGGCGTGGCGGCGCTGCTGATTTCCGCCGTGCTGACGGCCATCTACCTGATGGGTCCGGCGATGTCGATGTATTTCCGCCCGCTGGAGGGCATGGAGAAGGTCGTCAGCTGCGACCCCGGCCTGCGCATGAAGCTGCCGTTTGCGGTGCTGACGGCGGCCATCGTGCTCTGCGGCCTGTTCTCCGACCCGATTATCACGCTGCTGGCGAAGCTCTCCGCCGGCGTGATGTGAAAAAGGGGGAAAACGATATGATGTTGTTGTTTCTCGTGTTTTTCCCGATGGCGGCGGCGGTTTGCAGCTACCTGATCGGTCGAAAGGATAAAAAGCTGCGCGACCATGCCGTGCAGATCTTCTGCCTGATCGAGTTCGCGGTCGCGGCTGCGGCGATGGGGCTTGTCGTTGCGGGAAAAGCGCTTTCCGCCGCGATTCCGGGCTTCTGCGGCTTTGGGCTGAGCTTCCGGCTCGACGGCTTCCGCGCGCTGTACGCGCTGGTGGCGGGCGTGATGTGGCTGATGACCTCGCTGCTTTCCGGCGACTATTTCGCGCATCACTACCGCAACCGCAACCGGTATTATTTCTTCTTCCTGCTGACGCAGGGCGCGACAGTGGGCGTGTTCCTCTCCGCGGATCTGTTCACCACGTTCATCTTCTTTGAAGTGATGAGCTTCACCTCGTACACGTGGGTCGCGCACGACGAAACGCCGGGCGCGATGCGCGCGGCGGAAACGTATCTGGCGGTCGCGATCATCGGCGGCATGGTGATGCTGATGGGTCTGTTCCTGCTGTGGAACGCGGTCGGCACGCTGACGATCTCCGAGCTCTACGAGGCGGCGAAGGCCTGCCCGCGCAAGGGCACGATCTGGGTGGCGAGCATCTGCATCCTCTTCGGCTTCGGCGCGAAGGCGGGCATGTTCCCGCTGCACATCTGGCTGCCGAAGGCGCACCCGGTTGCGCCCGCGCCGGCCTCCGCGCTGCTCTCCGGCATCCTCACCAAGTCCGGCATTTTCGGCGTGATTGTCGTTTCGGCGAACATCTTCCGCGCGAGCACGGCGTGGGGCAACATGCTCCTCGTGCTCGGCCTGATTACGATGCTGGGCGGCGCGGTGCTGGCGGTGTTTTCCATCAACCTCAAGCGGACGCTCGCCTGCTCCTCGATGAGCCAGATCGGCTTCATCCTGACGGGCATCGCGATGGGCTGCCTGCTGGGCGAGGAGAACGCGCTGGCGGCGCGCGGCGCGCTGCTCTACATGGTCAACCACTCGCTCTTCAAGCTGGTGCTGTTCATGGCGGCGGGTGTGGTGTATATGAACCTGCACAAGCTGAACCTGAACGACGTGCGCGGATTCGGCCGCAAAAAGCCGATTCTGCACTTTGCGTTCCTGATGGGTGCGGTCGGCCTGATGGGCGTGCCGGGCTTCTCCGGCTACGTCTCCAAGACGCTGATTCACGAGGGCATTGTGGAATACGCCGAGCTGCTCGCGGAGGAGGGCATGGGCGCGCTGGCGCTGCTCTACCGCGGCGCGGAATGGATTTACCTGTTCTCCGGCGGCCTGACCGGCGCGTATATGATCAAGCTCTACATCTGCCTGTTCTGGGAAAAGCACCCGACGCAGCAGATTGCCTACGAGGCGAAAAAGCCGTACATGGGCAAGCGCTCCGCGCTGGCGCTCTTCCTGAGCGCGGCGATTGTGCCGGCGCTGGGGCTCACGCCGAACCTGACGATGGACAAAATCGCGGATATCGCGGGCGGCTTCCTGAACGCGGCCGCGCCCGCGCACGCGGTGCATTATTTCTCGCTGACCAACATCAAGGGCGCCTGCATCTCGCTGGCAATCGGCCTGATCGTGTATCTGCTCTTCATCCGCACAAAGCTGATGAAGAAGGAGAACGGCGTGCGCGAATACGTCGATCTCTGGCCGAGCTGGCTGGATATTGAGGATCGCCTCTATCGCCCGGCGATTGGCGGCCTGCTGGAACTTGGCGGCCGGTTCGCGGGGCTGGGCAGCGAAACGACGCTGGAAACCTACGTGTATCGCCCGATGATCCGCGCGCTGACGCTGTTCTTCGCGGCGGTGTTCGGCTTCCTCGGCGGCCTGACGGACTTTGTGGCCGACATCATCGCCCGCAAGGTGCTCTCCGCCAGAAGGAAGAAGCCGGAAAACCGCGTCGGCAACGCCGTGACCCGCGCCGTCGGCGGCGTGTTCGACGGCATGGTCGAGGGGCTGAACCAGACGGTTCTGCGCGGCCACCAGATCGAGCACCACGCGATGGCGAGAATCTCCGCCGCGTGGGACGGCGTGATGGATGCCATCAGCCAGATGAGCCACACGATGAGCTACGGCCTGCTGCTGTTCGGGCTGGGGCTGTGCGTGACGCTGCTGTATCTGATGTTCTATTGAGAATATGCCAAAAAAGCGCCGTTTTCCTTTTACGGGGAAAGCGGCGTTTTTGCGTGAAAACGGATTGACAGGAAGATTATAAGCCGTTAAAATATAATCTTGTGCAATATGAAATGTTGATGATATGAACCCGTCAGAGAGAGAGGAAGAAAATGGCGAATCCGGCTGAAAACAATGTGAAAAACGAATCTCCTGCGCAGGAGAATAAAATGGGCGTGATGCCCGTCGGCAAGCTGCTCTTTACCATGAGCCTGCCGATTATGATTTCCATGCTCGTGCAGGCGCTCTACAACGTGGTGGATTCCATGTTTGTGGCGCGCGTGAGCGAGAACGCGCTGACGGCGCTGAGTATGGCGTTCCCGATTCAGAACCTGATGATCGCGGTTTCGACGGGTCTGGGCGTCGGCCTGAACGCGGTGCTCTCCCGCGCGCTGGGCGCGAAGGACGAGAAGGGCGTGAACCGCGCGGCGACCAACGGCATCATGCTGCTGTTCATCTGCGGCCTTGTCTTCATGCTCGGCGGCGCGACGATCGTTCGCCCGTACTTTGAAATGCAGACGGATATCGCGGAAATCGTCGAGAGCGGCGTGGATTACACGACCATCGTGATGCTCGGCTCGATGGGCGTTTTCATGCAGATCCTCTTTGAGCGCCTGCTGCAAAGCACCGGCCGCACGCTGCTGACGATGGTGAGCCAGGGTGTGGGCGCGATTGCCAACATCATCCTCGACCCGATCTTCATCTTTGGCCTGTTCGGCGTTCCGAAGATGGGCGTTGCGGGCGCGGCGTATGCCACCATCCTCGGCCAGTGGATCGCGGCGGCGATTGGTCTGGTGATGAACATTCGCAAAAACCCGGAGGTCTCCATCAGCATGAAGGGCTTCCGCCCGCACGGTGCGACGATCCGCCGCATCCTCTCCATCGGTATTCCGTCGGTGGTGATGCAGTCCATCGGCTCGATTATGACCTTCCTGATGAACCAGATTCTCATCGCGTTCTCCGCCACGGCGGTAGCGGTGTTCGGCGTGTATTTCAAGCTCCAGAGCTTTGTGTTCATGCCGGTGTTCGGCCTGAACAACGGCACGGTGCCGATTGTGGCGTATAACTTCGGCGCGCGCAGGGGCGACCGCATGCGGCAGACGATCAAGTATTCCATCTGCGCGGCGGTGGCGATTATGATCGTGGGCATGCTGATGTTCCAGTCCATCCCGGATAAGCTGCTGCGCCTGTTCGACGCATCCGAAGAAATGCTGCGCCTCGGCGTTCCGGCGCTGCGCATCATCTCGATCAGCTTCCCGCTGGCGGGCTTCGGCATCGGCGCGGGCTCGGTGTTTCAGGCGCTGGGCTTCAGCGTGTATTCCATGATTATTTCGCTGATTCGTCAGCTCGTGGTGCTCATCCCGTGCGCGTATGCCATCGGCCGGGTGACGGGCGACGTGACGGGCGTGTGGTGGGCGTTCGTGATCGCGGAGCTGGTTTCGCTGACGGCCAGCGCGCTGTATCTGCGCCGCGTGAACCGCGATGTGATCCGCACCCTCTGATTTAACTCCAAAATCAAAAAGGCTGTTCTTTCTCCAAAAGAAAGAGCGGCCTTTTTTCTGTAAAAACAGTAAATGAGCAAATCCGAAATTTTGCACAAATTCCAATAACGGGCGCGCGATGCGCGCCCCTACAATGTTGCGGAAAAAAGGAACTGCGCATTACGCCGCCGTGCCCGTAGGGGCGCGCATTGCGCGCCCGCGTTTTGTGCAGCATTTGCTTTTTGCTCAATGATTGTAAAAATAAGAAATGGAGAAAAAGCGCATCGGGCAGTTATCCCGCCAGCTTGACGGAGACAAAGACCGCGATTGCAAAAATCGCCAGCACGGCCAGCGCCAGATAGGGCGCGATTTTGTCAAAGCCGATGCGGAAATCGTGAATCCTGTTTTCCACGCCGACGCTGCGCTCGGCAAAGCGCGCATAAATTTCGTCGCTCATGGCATCGGCGTCGCTTTCGTCGAATAGAATGGAAGAAACGGCTTCCCGCGCCGAATCGGCTTTCGGTGTGGAAGAACAGGCGAAATGCGCGGCGGATTTTCCGGCGATTTTCGCGATTTCCGCTTCCGAAAACCCGGCGTGAGCAAGGCAAAACGCTCCGCGCTGGGCGAGCGGCAGCTTTAGGAACACACATAAATTGTCCGTGACGGGAAACGGGAAGGACATGCCCTCGAGCGCCTTTCTGCCGGGAAGGCGGCGCATCTTCCGGCCGAAGTAATCGACGCAGAGGGTGAAGCCGCTTGAAAAAAGCAGGAATTTTGCGTCGTTTTCTTTGATTTGTGGGTCTTTGGCCGCGCCAAGACGTAAGAAAGTTTTGAACGCCAGATTTCGCGCGTCTTTGTCGTTTTCACTCATCGCAAAGCAGAGGCGGCGGATATCCGGATACCAGCGGGAAAAGAAATCGTCAAACCCCTCACAAACTGCATGCATGATTCAAACCCCTTTCGCAATATGCAATTAAACTCATGTTCAGACGCTTTAACGTAAAAATAGGAATTTTTTGAAATTAAGACTTGCAAATTGAAAAAGCGCGTGTTATAATCCGATTATAACATGACAGCGCGGGAGCCGCAAGCGCCCGCTTCTGCCAACATGATAAGGGAGGAAATTGCGATGAAAAAACGTCTTCTTGCGTGGCTTCTCCTGATGGCCATGCTCCTGACCGTCGGCGCGGTGGCCGCGGCGGAAACGAACCCGAACGCCGGGCTGGGCTATTACCCCGGCACGAGCGAAAAGGGCTGGATCAGCGTGGAATGTTCCACGATGAGCAAGATGAACCCGTTCCTCCAGACCTACTCCACCGAGTTCTCCATCAACCGCCACATCTGGGATTGCCTCGTCAAGCTCAGCCCGGAAGATAACTCCATCGTCCCGGCCGCGGCCGAGAGCTGGGAATCCTCCGAGGATGGCATGAACTGGACGTTCCACATCCGCAAGGGGATGAAGTGGGTCAACGCCAAGGGCGAGGTCATCGGCGACGTGACCGCCAACGACTTCGTGTTCGCGTGGCGTCAGCTCCTGAACCCGGCGAACGCCGCCGAGTATTACGCCTTCGCGACCGTCTTTAAGAACGGTCAGGCCTACTACGATTACGCCTCCGGCGTGGACGGCGCGCCCGAGGTCAAGATCGAGGACGTCGGCTTCAAGGCGGCGGACGACTACACGCTCGTCTGCGAGCTGGAGAACTACCTGCCGTACTTCCTGCAGTATGTGAAGTTCGAGGTCATGGCGCCGGTATACGAGCCGTTTTACACCGAGGTCGGCGCCGATCTGTTCGGCACCGCGCCGGAATACATCTGCTACAACGGCCCGTTCTACATGAGCCAGTGGGTGCTGGAGAACAGCATCAGCTGCCCGAAGAACGAAGCCTACTGGGATGCGGACAAGGTCAGCCTCGCCGGCATCAAGTGGGTGAAGTACACCGACACCAACGCGAAGTTCAACGCCTTTGTCGGCGGCGAGCTGGATGTGCTCGACCTGACCGGCGAGCAGCGCGCCATGCTGGAGGCCGAAGGCTATAAGCCGAGCAACTACATGGGCGGCTACAGCTACTGGTACTGGTGCAACGTCAAGGATACGGCGCGCGACGTGGCCAACATGAACCTGCGCAAGGCCATCAGCGCGGCGCTGGATCGCAAGCAGATCATCGCGACCGTGTATAAGAACGACAACGAGCCGTCCCCGTGTCTGGCCTACGGCATCAGCGGCGTGAACACCGAGACCTTTGGCGAGGCCGTGGTTGCGGCCAACGGCGGCAATCCGCTGTACGCGCCGACCGCCGATCTGGACAGCGCGAAGGAATACCTCGCCAAGGCGCTTGAAGAGCTGGGCTACAAGGACGCTTCCGAAGTCAGCCTCTGCCTGATGACCTCCGAGGGCACGCAGAACGAGCTGCTCAGTCAGGTCGTGCAGGAGCAGCTCCGCAAGAACCTCGGCCTGAACGTCACCATCGAGGTGCTGACCATCACCGAATGGCGCGCCCGCCGCAATGCGCTGGACTTTGACGTCTGCTTCGGCGGCTGGGGCCCGGACTACAACGACCCGATGACCGACCTCGATCTGATGATGAGCACCAACGGCAACAACCACACCGGTTATGCCGACGCGGATTACGACGCGCTGATCGAGTCCACCAAGACCGAGCGCGACGCGGCCGCCCGCGAGCAGATCTTCGTGCAGGCTGAAATGAAGCTGGCCGAAGACATGCCGGTGATCCCGGTCTACTGGCGTCACGAGGATTACGCGGCCAGCGAAAAGCTGGTCGAGGGCTATGCCCGTAAGCCGTTCCAGGCGTACAACTTCATCTACACCAAACTTGCCGACTAAGACAAAATCTGCCCTCTAAACGAAGAAAAGCGGCATGGGAAGACCCATGCCGTTTTCTTCCATTTCAAGGGCGAAATGAAAAGGGCATGAAAGAAACAAAAAAGGAGGGAGCGCGTTGATTCGCTACATTATCAAGCGTCTCGTCTATGCGGTGCTGACGCTGTTTGTGCTCATCTCGCTCACGTTTTTCATGATGCGCATGCTTCCGGGCGACCCGTTCATCGGCGATAAGACCGTCTCTGCGACGGCTATGGCCAACATGAACGCGAAATACGGTCTGGATAAGCCTGTGTTTGTGCAATATCTGATGTATATGGGCAACTGCCTGCGCGGCGATTTGGGGATTTCCATCACCTATAACCGCGACGTGATGACCATCATCTCCGAATCGTTCCTCGTTTCGGCGGATCTGGGCATCCGCGCGATCATCTTCGCCGTCATCATCGGTATTCTGCTCGGCGCTGTGGCCGCCATCAAGCGCGGCAGCGCGTGGGACTCCGTATCCATGTTCATCGCCATGATCGGCGTCTCCGTGCCGAGCTTCATTCTGGGCGCGGTGCTGCAATACTTCCTCGGTTTGCAGCTGCGCAAAACCTTCGGCATCAATCTCTTCCCGATTCAGGGCTGGGGCAAGTTCAACCAGACGCTGCTGCCCTCCTTCGCGCTGGGGCTTGGTTCGCTGGCGACGGTTTCCCGCCTGATGCGCACGAGCATGCTCGACGTGCTGGGGCAGGATTACATCAAGACCGCCAAATCGAAGGGTCTCTCGCAGGGCAAGATCCTCTGGCGGCACGCGCTGCGCAACGCCATCATGCCGGTGGTGACGGTGATGGGCCCGACGGTGGCCTCCGTGCTGACGGGCACGTTCGTCATCGAGAGCATCTTCAACATCCCCGGTCTGGGCAAGTACTTTGTCACCAGCATCAAAGACCTTGATTACACGATGATCGGCGGCACGGTCGTCTTCTACGGCGGCCTGCTGATCGTCTGCACTTTGGTGGTCGATCTGCTGTATGGCTTCATCGACCCGCGCGTGAAACTGGAGGGCTGAGCATGGAACACATTGAAAAATCCCGCTTTGCCCACGTCGGCCAAAGCGCGCAGGAGAGCGAATCCATCAAGCGCCAGAGCCTCACGTTCATGCAGGACGCCATGCGCCGCCTGTGGAAGAACAAGGTGGCGGTGGTCTGCGTCGCGGTCATTCTGCTGCTGACGGCGATGAGCATTTTTGCGCCGATGGTTTCCAAATTCGACTATCGCGAGCAGCATTACAGCCACACCAACGCCCCGATGGGCACGGTGTGCAACGAGAGCGGCGCGGAGGGCGAAGGCCACGTGCATTATTTCGGCACGGACACGCTCGGCCGCGACATCTTCACCCGCATCTGGATGGGCGGCCGCGTGTCGCTGACCATCGCCGTGGTCAGCGCGCTGGTCGATCTGATTCTGGGCAGCATTTACGGCGGCATCTCCGGCTACTTCGGCGGCACGCTGGATATCATCATGATGCGCCTGCTGGAGATCATCAACGGTATTCCGTATCTGATTATCGTCATTCTGCTGATGATGATCCTCAGACCCGGCATGATGACCATCATCATCGCCTATTCGCTCGTCGGCTGGATTCCGATGGCTCGCCTCGTGCGCGGTCAGGTTGTCGCGCTCAAGCAGCAGGAATACATCGCGGCGGCGGAAGCCATGGGCGCGGGCCCCGCGCGCATCATCGCGCGCCACCTGCTGCCCAACACGCTCTCCGTGGTGATCGTCCGCGTGACGCTCTCCATCCCGAGCGCCATCTTTTCGGAGGCCTACCTCAGCTACATCGGTCTGGGTATTCCGCTGCCGATGTGTTCGTGGGGCTCGCTGGCGCAGCTCGGCATTGAAAATTTCCGCATCTATCCCTACCAGCTCATCATTCCGGCAATCTGCATCAGCCTGACGATGCTGGCGTTCAATATGTTCGGCGACGGCCTGCGCGATGCGTTTGACCCGCGCCTGAGGAGGTAAGGCGGCATGGCAGAGAGAGTTTTGGATATGGAAAACCTGCATGTGTCGTTTGACACCTATGCGGGCGAGGTCAAGGCTGTCCGCGGCGTGACGCTGCACGTGGACGAGGGCGAGGTGCTGGCGATTGTCGGCGAGAGCGGCTGCGGCAAATCCGTGACCGCGCAGACGATTATGAAGCTCAACCCGATGCCCCCGGCGCGCATCGTCGAAGGCAGCATCAATCTGGCCGGGCACGACGTCGTGAAGGCCAGCGAAAAAGAAATGCAGAAAATTCGCGGCAAGGAAGTCGCTATGATTTTCCAGGACCCGATGACCTGCATGAACCCGACCACACAGGTCGGCAAGCAGATTGTCGAGTCCATCAAGCTGCACAGGCATCTCTCCCGGCAGGAGGCGAAGGAAGAGGCGGTCAAGTGCCTCAAGCAGGTCAACATCCCCAACCCGGAGGAGCGCGCCAAGCAGTATCCGCACGAGTTTTCCGGCGGCATGCGCCAGCGCGCGATGATCGCCATGGCGCTGAGCTGCAACCCGAAGCTGCTGATCGCCGACGAGCCGACGACGGCGCTGGATGTGACGATTCAGGCGCAGATCATGGATTTGCTGGTGGAGCTGAAGGACAAGATCAACACCGCCATCATCCTCATTACGCACGACCTCGGCGTGGTCGCGGGCATCGCCGACCGCGTCGCCGTGATGTACGCGGGCAAGGTCGTAGAGACCGGCACGACCGCGCAGATTTTCTACGAGCACAAGCATCCCTACACGGAGGCGCTGCTGCGCAGCCTGCCCTCCGCCGAGGCGGGCAAGCGCGAACCGCTGATGAGCATACCGGGCACGCCGCCCGACCTGCTCTGCCCGCCGAAGGGCTGCGGCTTTGCGGCGCGCTGCCGCCACTGCATGCAGATTTGCCGCGAGGAGCAGCCGCCGGAGTTTGAACTGGGCGACGGGCACAAGGCGAGCTGCTGGCTGCTGCACCCGGATTGCCCGTGCGCAGCGGAGAGGGGGGACGACCAATGACGGACGAGGTTCTGGTTCGCGCCGAACACATTTGCAAATATTTCAAGATTGGCGGCGGGCGCATGCTGCGCGCGGTCGAGGACGTCAACCTCGACATCCACCGCGGCGAGACGCTCGGCCTCGTCGGCGAGAGCGGCTGCGGCAAATCGACGCTCGGCCGCACGCTGATGGGCATCTATCAGCCGACCAAGGGCAAGCTGATTTACGGCGGCAAGCCGGTCGATCTATCCAACAAGAGGGATCGCTTTGCCTTCGCCAAAAAGGCGCAGATCGTCTTTCAGGATCCCTACGCTTCGCTCGATCCGCGCATGACCGTCGGTTCGATCATCGAAGAGGGCATGATTATCCACAACATGTACGACGCGAAGCGCCGTCAGGAGCGCGTGGCCGAGCTGCTCTCGATCGTCGGGCTCAACCGCGAGCACGCCAACCGCTTCCCGCACGAGTTTTCCGGCGGCCAGCGCCAGCGCATCGGCATTGCCCGCGCGCTCGCCATCGAGCCGGAGTTCATCGTCTGCGACGAGCCGATCTCCGCGCTGGATGTGTCGATTCAGGCGCAGGTGATTAACCTCCTGCACGATTTGCAGGAGCGCATGGGGCTGACGTACCTGTTCATCGCGCACGATTTGAACATCGTCAAATACATCTCCGACCGCATCGCGGTGATGTATCTGGGCAGCATGGTGGAGCTGGCGACGAGCGACGAGCTCTACGCCAACACGCTGCACCCGTATTCGAAGGCGCTGCTTTCCGCCGTGCCGATTCCCGACCCGAAGCTGGAGGCGCAGAAGAAGCGCCAGATCATCGAGGGCGACGTGCCCAGCCCGATCAACAAGCCCAAGGGCTGTGCGTTCTCCAGCCGCTGCCCGCTGGCCTGCGACAAGTGCCGCCAGAGCGCGCCGACCCTCAAGGAGGCCGCGCCGGGGCATTTCGTGGCCTGCCATTTGGTGGAGGCGCAAAGCTGAAAACGAGCCGTTCTTTTCCGTGTATCGGGAAGGAGCGGCTTTTTTCGCGTGACGCCGCAAGGGCGCTTTCACGGTGCGAGTTGACAAAGCGTTTTCACAAGCGCGCAAAAAAGAATCGAAAACAAAATCCTGCATAATCATGCAAAAAGTCAACCCTTCGGACGAAAAAGAAGCAGATGAAACCCATAAAATGAATGATTGAGCGTTCAAAATGCGAAAAACGGCGTAAAAACGGCTTAATATGCGATGAAACTGCAAAACGATGTGAATAAAAATTAAAAAAAGGTCTTGCATAGACTGACAAATCCTGCTATAATGAGCTCAGTTTTACAAAAACAATCGTTTTTGAGCAGGGTAAACCGTTCCGCTGTTTCGCGCTTTGCATTGACAAAGCGCCGGGAATAGAAAAAATTGATGGAGGGCATACACTATGAAGAAACTGCTTTGTCTGGCGTTGGCCGCGATGCTGTGTCTGGCGCTGGCTGCCTGCGCGGTGGCCGAGGGAAACTGGAAGATCGCGATCCTGACCGGCACGACCTCTCAGGGCGAGGAAGAATTCCGCGCCGCCGAGCGCGCCCAGAAGGCCGACCCGGAGCACATCGTCACCGATACCTACCCGGATAACTTCATGGCTGAAACCGAAACGACCATCTCCAAGCTCATCGCGTTCGCGTCCGATCCGGACGTCAAGGCCATCGTGATGTGCCAGGCTGTTCCGGGCGCGAAGGCCGCGTTTGACAAGATCCGCGCCATGGGCCGCGACGACATGCTGCTGGTCGCGGGCGTGCCGCAGGAAGACCCGGCCGTCATCGCCGCGGCTGCCGACTTCGTGCTCTACACCGACGAACCGAAGCAGGGCGACACCATCATGGAGACCTGCGCCAAGTGGGGCGTCGATGTGTTCGTGCATTACTCCTTCCCGCGCCACCTCGCGATGGAAACCATCGCCGCCCGTAAGGCGCTGCTGGAGGAGAACGCCGCGGCGCTGGGCATCCAGTACGTCGAGGCGACCGCGCCTGACCCGACCGGCGACGCCGGCGTTGCGGGCGCGCAGCAGTTCATCCTTGAAGACGTGCCGCTCAAGCTGAAGGAGTTCGAGGGCAAGAAGGTCGCCTTCTTCACCACCAACTGCGGAATGCAGGAGCCGCTTCAGGCCGCGATTCTCGATCAGCCGAACGCCTACTATCCGCAGCCGTGCTGCCCGAGCCCGTATCATGCGTTCCCGGCTTCCCTCGGCCTTGAGATTAAGGCCGGCGGCGACGACACCGAGGCGCTGAAGGCGATTGCCGCCGTGCTCAAGGAGCACAACGCGCTGGGCCGCTACTCTACCTGGCCGTCCCCGGTCAATATGTCCATCGTCGATGTGAGCGTGGAATACGCTAAGAAGTGGATCGCCGGTGAAATCACCTCCAAGAACGACGGCGCTGCGATTGCCGCCATGTTCGAGGAGAAGGCGCCGGGCGCGATCGTCAGCAATTACACCAATGCCGACGGCCAGACCTTCGACAACTACTACACCGTGCTGCTTGGCGCTGTCGATTTCAACGACTACGTTGAGTAATATACGGTGAAACAAAGGTAAAGCCGACCCGCTTCACATGCGTTGAGGCGGGTCGCTTTTGCCGTTTCAAAAGACAGGAGGAATGAAATTGGCCTCGGAATACATCCTTGAAATGAGGGATATCTCCAAAAAGTACGGCGAAAACGCCGTGCTCGCCGGCGTATCGCTCAAGGTCAAGCCGGGCGAGATTCACGCGCTGCTGGGCGAAAACGGCGCGGGAAAGAGCACGCTGATGAATGTGCTCTTCGGCATGCCCGTCATCCACGAAACAGGCGGCTTCGGCGGCGAAATCTATCTCGACGGCGAGAAGACGACCATCGCCTCTCCGCATGACGCGATGACCAAGGGCATCGGCATGGTGCATCAGGAGTTCATGCTGCTGCCGGGCTTCACCATCACCGAAAACATCAAGCTCAACCGCGAAATCAGCCGGCCGAGCGCGATTTCCCGCGTGTTCGGCAAGAACCTTGAAACGCTGGATATGAAGGCGATGTCCACCGACGCGCGCGGCGCGCTGGATAACGTGGGCATGTCGATTGACGAATATACCCTTGTGGCCGGTCTGCCGGTCGGCTATATGCAGTTTGTGGAAATCGCCCGCGAGATTGACAAGCGGGGCGTGAAGCTGCTGGTGTTCGACGAGCCGACCGCCGTGCTGACCGAGAGCGAGGCGGCGCAGCTCCTCAAGGTGATGAAGGATATCGCCGCGCGCGGCATCGCCATCATCTTTATCACACACAGGCTGGACGAGGTCATCAGCGCCGCGGACGGCATCACCATCCTGCGGGACGGAAAGCTCGTCGCCGAGTGCCGCACGAAGGACACCGACGTGACCCAGCTGGCTGAAATGATGATCGGCCGCAAGGGTGAATCCGCCTTCGTCACCGCCGAACCGCGCAAGGTGCGCCCGGATGCGCCGGTCGCGCTGAAGCTCAGCCATCTGGCGGTGGATATGCCGGGCGAGACGGTAAGCGACGTCTCCCTCGAAGTGCGCGAAGGCGAAATCTTCGGCATCGGCGGTCTGGCCGGACAGGGCAAGGTCGGTATTCCCAACGGCGTGATGGGCATTTATCCCGGCACGGGCGAGGCCGAGCTTTTTGGCAAACCCTCCCCGCTGAACAACGCGCGGCAGGCGCTTAAAAACGGCATGGCCATCGTGTCGGAGGATCGGCGCGGCGTGGGTCTTCTGCTGGATGAATCCATCGAAAACAATGTGGTCTTCAACGCCATGCAGATCAACGGCGATTTTACGAAAAAATTCCTCGGCATGCACCTTCGGGACGGAAAGGCCGTCCGCGCCTATGCCGACGAGGTCATCAAGGAGCTGGATATCCGCTGCTTCTCCGCGCAGCAGCACACGGGCACGCTCTCCGGCGGCAACCAGCAGAAGGTCTGCATCGCCCGCGCGCTGGCCATGAACCCGAGGCTGCTCTTTGTCTCCGAACCGACGCGCGGCATTGACATCGGCGCGAAAAAGCTGGTGCTGGAAACGCTCGTGCGGCTCAACCGCGAAAAGGGCATGACCGTCGTGATGGTCTCCTCCGAGCTGATGGAACTGCGCTCGATCTGCGACCGCATCGCCATCGTCGCGGAGGGCAAGGTGGTGGACGTGCTGGAGACGGACGCATCCGATGCGGATTTCGGTCTGGCGATGTCCGGCATCAAGCCCGAGCATGTCAAGAAGAAGGGAGGCGAGGCGCATGGCTAAGCTGAGGGCAACCCGCGCGCAGGTGATTGCGGCGGCGGTGATCGCCGTGCTGGCGATTGTGCTGGGCGCCGTCGGCCTGTACGGCCTGAACGCGCGCGGCTCTGAAAGCGGCGCGCAGGTGCTGGAGGATATGCGCCTGCAGGCCATTCTCAACACGGCGGGCAGCGGCGCGGTGGATGCGTATGTCGCGGCCGCCAAGTCGGAAGCCTCGACCAAGGCGCGCGAGAGCGGCGGCGGCATGTCTGCCGTGCGCGAAGCGGCGGCCAAAGCCGAGGAAGAGGCCCGCGCCAAGGCGGAAGAGCT
>ERZ772820.542-NODE-542-length-36047-cov-12.359608_pt1 | contig 36047 bp, 23 predicted proteins | sample MGYA00511377_ERZ772820 | MGnify/ENA primary metagenome ERZ772820 (study PRJEB29015, sample SAMEA2737684) | human gut metagenome | biome: human gut; feature: human-associated habitat; material: faeces | place: China | collected 2012 ... | reverse complement strand
ATGAGGCGCATGAGCATGCTACTCATATAGAAACAAAACTGAAGCAGCACTTCGGTGCAGATACCCATGTGGGAATCCATCTCGAACCGATTAAGGTGAATGGAAAATATCAGAAACCGGAATAAACGGAAAAAGTCTTCAAGCCATTTTGGCTTGAAGACTTTTTTGTTTTATATTACCAGCCGAGATTTACGCTGGCTCCTGCCATAATCCACAAACCAGGCTGCTTAACAGCAGTGAGGTCGTAGTAGCGGTGGCAAGTGATATTATCTGCTTTCACGAAGATATTGTATTTCTTCTCATCCCACATCAGCTTGCAATCCACCTTGGTGTATGGATGATAGCCATTCATTCTCTGCTGCCATCTTACGCTCCAGGATGCTGAAAGCTTGTTCCAGATCTGATGATCCAAACCGAATACAGCCTTGTGCTTCAGATACTCCAATGCATAGAGTGATTTCAGGATGTTGGTCTCGGTCTTATGATCCTGATAGATGTAAGCATAACCCAACTTGATGCGGGTAATGAAACAGTTTGGTACCAACTCTCTCATGTAGATAGTTGCATCTACGTTGTAGCCCATGTTGTTGAGCTTTCCGATGTTCATTACATGATACTTGCTGTCGTTCTGTTCGGTCACAGAAGTCTGAACCCAGTCAATCATGTTGGTGCCGTGCGCATAGAAACCGCTTACGGTTGCGGCAAAACCAGCCTGGCGATACTGGGTTCCTACCTTGAAGGTGGAGTTCTTCTCCGGGTTCAGGTTGATGTCGCCCTGCTGCACCACATTACTTATATATAAGTCGGTGTAGGTAGGCATTCTCAGAGCCTTGTTCCAGGATGCGTAGAACTTCCAGTTGTCGTTAGGACGATAACTCATATCTACACCAGGATAGAAGCGGAAGTCGTTGTCAAGACCTGTATTCTTGTTAGCCAAGACACCTGCCGACAAGGTGAAGCCGCCGAAGATGAAGTTGTGCTCCAACATGATGTTGGTGTTGGTGCGCTCACCCTTTCGGGTATATTGACGATCAGAACCCGAGATGTCCTTGTAGTCTTTCTCTGCGAGTTCCTTGCCCAATGCAGTAGAGTAGATGCACTCCTTACTGATGTCGAAACCCACTGCGGTTTTACCCAAAGCCCAAGCCACGTTGGCATTCAGACCACCACCATAAACATCGAGGTCGTGATAGTTCTCGCCCGCCTTGGCTCCAGCCATACCGCGAATCAGCTGATAATGGTCCTTGAAATTGTTATAATAGAATTGAGGCGCAATCTCCCAGGTCTTCTCCTGGTTGTGCAGACTCAGGTTGAGAGAAGCCATACCGTGGTCTGTCTTCTCATATTGGTTGTTGTATTTGGCGCTGTAGAAAGTGTTGGCACCATAGCTCTGGGTAGCAATACCCAGCTGGGCGATGATGTCGAAACGCTGGTCGTAAGAGAGCGAGAGATTGCCGTAGCCCTGTCCCTTCTCGAAGTCGCTGTTCTCCGTGCCGCCATCCGAGCGCTTGTAGCCTCCGCTTACGGAATAAGCCTGAGTCCACTTGCCCGTTTCAAAAGCCGTCTGCACACGTCCCTGTGCTCCGAAACTTCCAAAGCTTCCGCCTTCTACACTTGCAGATACTCCATCATTCTTTGCCTTCTTGGTCACGATATTGATGGCACCATTAAAAGCTGAAGTTCCGAATACGCGCGATGCTGCCCCCTCGAGCACTTCGATGTGGTCGATGTCGGCAAGAGCAACAGGAAAATCAGAAGCATTGTGACCAGTCTGTGGATTGGAAATGTTGACACCATTCAAGAGAATGGTAATCTGGTCGAAGGTTCCACCATTGATGGAGATGTCCGTCTGAACACCAAAGCCACCACGCTGACGGACATCCACGCCGGTAGCTAATTTCAATACATCGTTGATAGTCTGCGCAGCCGCACGATGAATATCGTCGCGGGTAATGACAGACACAATCTTAGGTGACTGCTCTACAGTCATCGGCGCACGAGATCCGGTAACGCTCACCGCATCTAGCTCGTAAGCCTTTCCGCCCTTGTAGAGGGTAGAATCAACCTTGGCTCCCTCTGTGCTAACGCCTGCAGCCTTAGCATGGCTCAGGGTAGCAACGCTGAGTGCACCAACAAGTACCTCTCTTCCCAAAACTGCGAAGAGTGAGTAATTCTTGTTAGAGAATCGGTTGAACTTCAAGCTGTTGCGCTTGTTGAAAATTGTTTTGTACATTAAATTAAATGTTTATAAATGAATAATAAATCGAAGCCGCAAGCCTGCTCGGTTTTCGGCATTCGGGCTGCAAAGGTACTGCCTTTTCTCGAAATGACAAAGTAAAATGTGATTTATTTTAATCCTGCATGTAAAGATTTAATTTAAATCAAGAGTGGTTGGCGTGCTATACTTGGCGGAAAATGGGGTTAAAAAGGCGTTTTCCGCCAATTATAAGCGCATACTTGGCGGAATGTGGGTTAAAAAATGTATTTTCCGCCAGTTATACCGATAGTTTTTATTATCTTTGCCCCTAGTTTAATAAGTAGAATCATCAATTAAGGAGGATTATAATATGTTGATAGGCAGAAAGAAACAGCAGGCTGAGTTGCTGGAAGCTTATAATTCCGATGACTCAAGATTCGTTGCGTTGTATGGAAGAAGACGTGTGGGAAAGACTTATCTCATCAAACAGACGTTCAAGGATAAGTTTACTTTTTCTCATTCCGGTCTTGCTAATGGGTCTTTGCAAGAGCAACTGTATGGTTGGCGTTCTTCTTTAGAGAACGCAGGATATGTTGCGCCTTCTACCCCCAAGCATTGGCTGGAGGCTTTCGATATGTTGAAGGAGCTTATTCGCCAGTCATCAGCGAAAAAGAAAGTTGTTTTCATCGACGAAATGCCTTGGATGGATACGCCTAGGTCTAAGTTTGTCACGGCTTTGGAGTTCTTCTGGAATGGATGGGCTGCCATGCGAGACGACATCCTGCTCATTATTTGCGGTTCTGCCACATCCTGGATTATCAATAAGATCTTCAGGAATCATGGCGGACTTCATAATCGTGTGAACTATCAGATATTCCTGGAGCCTTTCACCCTTCACGAGTGTGAGGAATATAGCGAGGCTATGGGCTTGGCTTATTCTCGATATGATTTGCTGGAAGCCTATATGGTGATGGGTGGTGTTCCCTATTATTGGTCTTTGATGCAGAAGGGCAGGAGCTTGGCACAGAATATAGATTCTCTTTTCTTTGCACCTCAGGGGCTTTTGCATTATGAGTTCAGGGAGTTGTATGATTCTCTCTTCCGTAATTCTGATAAATATATAGATGTGGTAAGTATCTTGGGGAAGAAGTTAGGCGGAATGCGTAGAGAGGAGATCGTGTCAGGTTTGGGAATAGCAGATAATGGCAATCTTTCCCGAATCTTGGAAGATTTGGAGCATTGTGGCTTTATCGTCCGTACCAATGCCTATGGTGCCAGGAAATATAATGCCATCTATCGCCTGATGGATAATTTCTCTTTGTTCTTCCTGAAGTTCATGCAGGAGAACAAAACCGATGATCCTTCGTTCTGGTCTCACAATTATACTTCGCCTCTCCGGTATTCGTGGTGCGGTTTGGCTTTCGAACGGGTATGTTTCCAGCATATTCCTCAAATCAAGCAGGCGCTTGGCATCTCGGGCGTTGTTACCAATACGTATTCCTGGCAGGTGAAAGATGATCCGGTTTATGGTGCAGGAGCGCAGATTGATATGCTGATAGAGCGAGCCGACAATACGGTCAATATCTGCGAGATGAAGTTCTCGCAGAATGAGTTTGTGATAGATAAGGATTACGATGCAGTTCTTCGTCACAAGCTCTCTCGCTTTGGTGCTTCTGTTTCTCATCGTAAGGCGATTCATCTTACGATGGTTACCACTTATGGGGTAGCTCATAATGCCTATTGGAATAGGGTGCAGAGTGAGGTTGTGGCAGATGATCTGTTTAGTGAATAATTGTAAAAATGGGCGATTTCGATATTTTCTGATAGAAACATTCGCTTTTTCAGATTATTCTTGTATCTTTGCAGGTGATATGCGGTGTTAGGCGATGAATTGGCATGGCTTTTGTAGAATGCTGCATTATTTCATTAATTAAAATATACAGAGAAAGGAAAAGATAAAATGGAGAAAATCAACGTAAAAGAACTGAATGATAATGTCTTCGAGACTATTGGTAAGGAGTGGATGCTGGTTTGCGCCGGCAACAAGGATAAGTTCAATATGATGACTGCCTCTTGGGGTTGCCTGGGATGGCTCTGGAACAAGCCGGTGGCTGTGGTATTTATCCGCCCTGAGCGTTTTACCCATGGCATCATTGAGGAGAATGAATTCATGACCCTCTCTTTCCTCGGCAACAGCGAGGAGGCTCGAAAGATCTATAACTTCTGCGGATCCAAGAGCGGACGTGATTTCGATAAAGCAAAGGAAACAGGATTGACTCCTGTAGAGACCGATAATGGTTGCATCGGCTTCGAGCAGTCACGACTCACACTGGAATGTCGCAAACTTTATAAGGACAGTATGACTGCCGAGAAGTTTCTCGATAAGGATCTTCTGCAGTGGTATGGTGCCAAGGGCGGATTCCACGATGTCTATGTCGTGGAGATTACCAATGCTTATACAAAGTAATAATTCAAATATGGCTCAAGAACAGACAGCAATTCGTGAACGCCAGAAAACCAGGCTCAAGGAGCCGGGGCGTTACGTGGTAATGATGTTCAACGACGACTTTACACCGATGGATTTCGTGGTAGAAATCCTCGAATCCATCTTCTTCAAGTCGCAGGCTGAGGCTGAAGCAATCATGCTCAAGGTTCATCACGAGGAGAAAGCCGTGGTGGGCACCTACAGCTATGACATCGCCAAGAGTAAAGTGGAGAAAGCGATGGAGAAAGCCCGTACGCAGAAGTATCCCCTGAAGCTCACTTATATGCCAGAATAAAGAAAGGGAAATATAGAATGGATAGTATGGGATTAACCCGATATATGAGTGTCTTGATGGATGATGCCATGAAGCAGGCTCGGTTTTTCGACCACGAGTTCGTAATGCCCGAGCACATGCTTCTGTCATTGCTCCGCCAATATGCCTTCTGCCAGGCTTTGCAGGAGGAAGGTGTGGATAGCATCAAGATGCATGAGGACTTGGTGGGATGGCTCGCCAAGCAGGAGCGTGTGCCTGAAAATATCAAATATCTGCCTGAGCCTTCGTCGCTCTTCAAGACGATGTTTGGTACGGCTTGCGCCTTGGCTGCTGCCGCTGACCGAAAACTCGTGAACGTGCCTCATTTCGTACAGGCAATGTTTGGCTTGCAGAACTCTGAAGCTGCATTCCTGTTGTGCAAGAATGTGGGCGACCGTCAGGGCGAGTTCCTGGCGAGCGTGGATAGCTATTATCCGCTCGAAAATGAACCAGGTGATGAAACCCTGATGATGGGTGATGGCTACGATGAGGATGACTATGATAACGATTATGATGATGATGAAGAGGAAGGCAGAAGCCGACAGCCTCAGGATTGGCACCAGTTGGTTACCTGCATCTCTGATCAAGTGGAGGAACATAATCCGCTTATCGGCAGAGAGCAGGAACTGGATAGAACCATCCAGGTGCTCTGTCGTGCCGAGAAGAACAATCCGCTCCACATCGGTGAACCGGGCGTAGGTAAGACCGCCCTGGTTTATGGTCTCGCCAAACTCATCAACGAGAATCAGGTACCCGAACGTCTCAAGGGAGCACGCATCTACGGTATGGATATGGGACAGATGCTTGCCGGCGCCCAGTATCGTGGCGACTTCGAAAAGCGTATCAAGATGGTGATGGAGGGAGCCGTGAAGGAAGGCAACACCATCATCTACATTGATGAGATTCATAATATGATAGGTGCTGGTCGTGGATCTGATGGCGGACCGGATGCTTCAAATATGCTGAAGCAGTATCTGGAGGCTGGCGACATCCGATTCATTGGTTCCACCACTTATGAGGAGTTCAACCGCTACATGGCTCAGAGCAAGGGCATCGTGCGCCGGTTCCAGCAGATAGATATCAAGGAACCTACCGAGGAGGAGGCTATCAAAATATTGGAGGGCTTGCAGTATAAATACAATAAGTTCCACAATGTAACTTATCGCAAGGACGCCCTGGAGTATGCCGTCCGTGCCAGTGCCAAATATATCAGCAACCGCTGTCTGCCAGACAAGGCCATCGACCTGATGGATGAGGCGGGTGCTTATCTGGAGGTGCATCCGGTAGAATCTCGCCAGCGCTCTTACGTTACCAAGTCAATCATCCAGCAGATTCTGATTAAGGTCTGCAAGATTGATGCGGCTGCGATGAAAGATGAGAATAACGATGCTTTGGCTACGCTCCGCCAGCGCATACTCGACAAGATCTATGGTCAGGACAAGGCTGTGGATAAGGTGGTTGAGGCTGTGATGATGGCGAAGGCTGGACTGGTGGATGATGACAAACCGATGGCGTCGCTGCTCTTCGTGGGTCCTACGGGCGTAGGTAAAACCGAGGTGGTTCGTGTTCTGGCAAAGGAACTCGGCATCGAACTGGTGCGTTTCGATATGAGTGAATACACCGAGAAGCATACCGTGGCTAAACTCATCGGTTCGCCTGCCGGATACGTGGGTTATGAAGATGGCGGTCTTCTGACCGATGCCATCCGCAAGACACCAAACTGCGTGCTCCTGCTCGATGAGATTGAGAAGGCGCATAGCGACATCTACAACATCCTGCTGCAGGTGATGGACTATGCCCGATTGACCGACAACAAGGGGCAGAAGGCAGATTGCAGAAACGTAATCCTCGTAATGACTTCCAATGCCGGAGCGCAGTATGCATCCCAGGCAAGCGTAGGTTTCGGTGGTAACGTAACCCGTGGCGAGGCGATGCTGGCTCAGGTAAAGAAGACCTTCAAGCCAGAGTTCATCAACCGACTTTCCGACACGGTGGTGTTCAACGATATGGATAAGCACATGGCAGAACTGATTCTAGCCAAGAAGCTTCGTCAGCTCGATGCAAAGTTGGCAGCAAAGGGAGTTTCTATTACGCTTACCGATGCGGCAAGAGAGAAGATTCTGGAGTGGGGCTTCACCAAGGAATATGGTGCCCGCGAGATGGATCGTGTCATCGGCAACCGCCTGAAGCCAATCCTGATGAAGGCTCTGCTCTTCGGCAAGCTCAAGAAGGCTGGCAAGGGCTGCGTAGATTTCGATGGTAAGGAATTGGTGATTAATTGTTAGAAAGCGATGATATTACAGATAGATGAAAATGCGGAAGAGATTTATTTTCCCGATCCGCATTATGGTGATGAAGACGGTTGCTTTGCAATAGGTGGCGACTTGAGTATCGACCGCCTGCTGCTGGCTTACAGCAACGGCATCTTTCCCTGGTATAGCTTTCGCGACCAGCCGGAGATACTCTGGTTCTGTCCGATGAAGCGCTTCGTCATCTTCCCGGACGAAATCCACATCAGCCATTCCATGAGAACCTTGCTGAGAAAGAACAGGTACAGCGTGGGAATCAACGAGGATTTCGATGCTGTGATTCGTGCCTGTAGCAAGACCAATGGCCGTTACGAGGAAGATGGTGCCTGGTTGGGTGAAAACATCATCCAGGCATTCACCGCCCTTCATGAGCAGGGCTTTGCGGCAAGCGTGGAGGTATGGGATAATGAAACCGGTGAACTGGTGGGCGGACTTTATGGCGTCACCATCGGCAAGGTTTTTATTGGCGAGAGTATGTTCTCCAAGGTTCCATCAGGTTCTAAGATAGCCCTTATCTTCCTGGCTAATTATCTACAGGAGCATGGAGGCAAGATGATAGATTGCCAGTTGGAAACCCCGCATCTCAAGTCGATGGGTGGCAGATATATTTCTTATGAGGAATATATGGAAATCATGAATGAAGAATAATTCCTGCTGAAAGCGAGTAGCGTCTCTATTGTAAAAAGACGACTTTCTTCTTTTGGTGAAAAAATAATAAAGGCTAGGTTCCCGAAACAGGAAAACCTAGCCTTTATTTTTTAGCATTTACTTTTTTCAAAATATCGGTGTGCCGATGCAGCCGTTAGGTGCCTGAATATGTAGCAGGGCACATACGGTAGCGGCAATATCCGTCATATAGTGAGGCTGGGCGCTCTCGCCGTGCTGAATGCCCCAACCCATAAACAGGCAAGGAATATGGATATCGTATGGATTCCATGCTCCGTGGGTAGTTCCCTTGCTGCTGTAATATTCGTAGTGACCTGGTTTCAGTACAATCTGAACACCTCCGCTGCGCTCACGGTTGTAACCGTTGATGGCACGGAACTTCAGCTCTTCAGGGATGCTCTCGATAGAGGTTTTCTCCATGTCGAAGGCATAGTGCACATCCTTGTCTTTCTTCAATCTATCTACCACTGCCTGCTTGATGGCTGCGTAATCCAAACCAAGTTCTTCGATGATATCTGTGTTGAAGAACACCTGGTAGTTCATGATGGTTTTCACGAGGTCCTTGTCGGTATTGAACTTAGCCTTCAGAATCTGATTCAGCTCTTCTACCAATCCCTTTTTGTTCCAGATGCCGGCAGGGATTCGCTGGTCCTGTAGGAAGGTGGCGTTGTTCACGCCTCCATGGTCGGCGGTGAGGACAGTGAGATAATTTCCCTTGCCCACGGTCTGGTCGAGATAAGCGAAGAAATCTGCCAAAGCCTTATCTAATCTAAGATAGCAATCCTCTGTTTCGATAGCGTTTACGCCCACCTGATGACCGATGTAATCGGTGCTTGAACAGCTGATGGTCAGCAGGTCAGTATCTGTGTTTCTACCCAGGTTCTCGCCCGCGATGGCAGCCTTGGCAATATCGAAGGTCAGGTTGCAGCCGAATGGAGTGTTGCGGAGAATCTTGTAACCATGCTTTTTATATAAGGTAGGCAGGTCGAGTGGCAATACTGCCTTTTCGCCTTCAACAATTCCATTCTCGTAGTTGTTGTCATCGCTGGTGCTCTCCTTGTAGGAATCGATAGGGTAGAGCGTCTCCCATTTCTTGGAAAGATACTTGTTTGGGAGTTTCTGCTTGTTGAACTTGTTCACCCACTCAGGCAACTTATCCATATAGAAAGTACTGGTGATGAACTTGCCCGACTTGTCATCAAACCAGAAAGCGCCATTGGCGTGATGACCCGCAGGGAGGATGGAAGCTCTGTCTTTCAAGGCTACACCAATCACCTTAGAGCGGTTGTTGGTAGCCAGACGAAGTTCATCGCCGATGGTGGTTACCCACAGATTGCGAGGCGACATCTTGCCAGCTTTGCTGTCTGAACCCACAGGGTTCACGGTATCATCAGCAGTACAGTACACAACCTTTCCATCCTTCACGAAGTTATTGCCAGCGATTCCGTGGATAGAAGGCACGGAACCGGTCCAGATAGAAGAGTGGCCGATGGCTGTAACCGAAGGGATATAAGGAATCTTGCAGTTCTCTACGCTGAATCCTTCTCCGAGCATTCTCTTGAATCCGCCTTCGCCGTAGCGGGCGTAGTAGCGATAGAGATAATCCCATCGCATCTGGTCGATAACGATGCCTACAACGAGCTTAGGGCGTTGAGGCTGAGCCTGTGCAATGCCGCAGAAGCAGCAGAGCACGAAGATGAGGTTGATAATCTTATTCATAGTCAAAATGTCTTTTTTATACATAACCATTCAGTATTGTATATTACAATTCGGTTGCAAAGATACAACTTATTTTGGTATTTAACGATAAAAAAGACGATTTTTACCCAAACTTCTCATGGCGTTCAATACAGCCAGTACCGTAACACCTACATCGGCAAAGACAGCCATCCACATGGTGCCGAGACCAATGGTGGCGAGAATCAGTACGGCAACCTTCACTCCGATGGCAAATATCACGTTCTCGTGAGCGATATGAATGGTTCTTCTGGCTATCTTCACGGCAAGGGCAATCTTTCTAGGGTCATCATCCATCAGTACTACATCGGCAGCTTCGATGGCTGCATCGCTTCCAAGTCCACCCATGGCAATGCCCACATCGGCACGTTTCAATACAGGGGCATCGTTGATACCGTCGCCTACGTAAGCGAGCGTCTTGCCTGCCGGTTTTGTCTTCAGCAGTTGTTCTACATGCGAAACCTTGTCGGTTGGCAGCAGTTCTGCGCGGCATTCGTCCAGTCCCAGTTTGTGGGCAACATCTTCTCCCACTTCTCTGCGGTCGCCCGTCAGCATTACCGTTTTCTCTACTCCCAGTTCTTTCAGCTCTCTGATGGCATGGGCGCTTCCTCCCTTAAGGGTGTCGTTGATCACAATATGTCCCGCGTACTTGCCATCAATGGCGACGTGGATGATGGTTCCCACCTGGTTGCAGTCGTGCCATTGGGCACCGATGCTTTCCATCATCTTCTTGTTGCCCACGCAAACCACCTTGCCGTTCACTTTGGCACGGATACCCTGTCCTGCAATCTCCTCTACATCGGTCACCTCGCAGCCATCCGTTGCTTCTTGAGGGAAGGCAGTACGCAGGGCTGCTCCGATAGGGTGGGTAGTGAAATGTTCAGCATGAGCTGCCAGATGAAGCAGGATTTTCTCCTTGTCAGAATATTCGCCAATATGTACATTATCTGCATCATGGGATGAATGGTCTGGGCAGGAAGCGTCTGCATGAACAGCTGCTACGGCAAACTCTCCGTGGGTCAAGGTACCCGTCTTGTCGAACACTACGGTTCCCACCTTGGCTAAAGCATCCATATAGTTGCTGCCCTTGATGAGAATACCATTCCGGGATGCTCCACCGATGCCGCCAAAGAAGGTGAGGGGCACGCTGATGACCAGAGCGCATGGGCAGGAAACCACCAGGAATATCAGGGCGCGGTTGAGCCATAATGGGAAGTTCTCGCCAAAGGTTCCTTCACCTACGATTCCTGTTGCTGCCAGGAATGGAGGAATAAAAGCCAGGGCAATGGCTGCGAAAACAACGATAGGAGTATAGACTCGGGCGAAACGGGTGATGAAAGCCTCGCTTTTCGACTTGTTCTTGTCTGCACTCTCTACCAGAGAAATAATCTTGGATACGGTACTTTCGCCAAAACTCTTGGTGGTGCGTACACGAACCACTCCCGACAGGTTGATGCATCCAGACATGATAGTATCGCCTTCGTTCAAATCCCGTGGCATACTTTCTCCCGTCAGGGCAACAGTATTCAAGGCTGAATTGCCCTCAATGACAACGCCATCCAGAGGCACTTTCTCTCCCGGACGGATTACAATCGTTTCTCCAATCTTTACATCTTCAGGAGAAACGATCTCTACCTTTCCGTTTCTTTCAACATTCGCTACATCCGGTCGGATATTCATCAGATGCGAAATACTGTCGCGGCTCTTTCCTTCCGCATATCCTTCGAAGAGTTCGCCCACCTGAAAGAAGAGCATCACGAAGACTGCCTCCGGAAATTCTGTGTCTGATCCAGGAAAGAATCCGATGCAAAGTGCTCCGATGGTTGCAATAGCCATCAGAAAGTTTTCGTTAAACATATCGCCCTTGGCAATGCCTTCTGCAGCTTCGCCCAGTGTCTCGTGTCCTATTAATAAATAAGGAATGAGATAGACGAGGAGTAACTGCCAGGTAGCCAGACTGTATTCCTTTTCGATTAAAACGGCTGTTATCAGGAGAATAACAGTTACACCGATAAGAATGAGTTTGGATTTCAAACCGCCTTCTTCATGATGATGATGGTGGTGGCAACCGCACCCCTGGTGCTCATGTTCTTCTGTGGAGCATGAGTAGTCATGATTGTGCTCATGATGATGTTCGTGAGAATCTTCACAATGGCATTCATGATGATGTTCGTGAGAAAGTTTCATTTCTTCCATAATTTTGCAATACTTTTAGTTCTATATACCCCGGAACATTCAGTTCCTTTTTCTATTTCGGTTGCAAAATTACGAAAAGGTTTCTGCAACTTGGTTGCAAAAGCTCCAGTTGCCCTCTTAATGTTTTTTTTGTTTACGCAAAAACAAATAGACCAAATTCAAGCAAACCAGCAACGAAAAAAGCAGTTAAGCAAAAATAGCTTAACTGCTTGATTTTCAAAGTGGACCAGCTAGGGCTTGAACCTAGGACCTCCAGATTATGAGTCTGTTGCTCTAACCAACTGAGCTACAAGTCCATTGAATTTTTATCAAATTCGAGTGCAAAGATACTAGATTTTAGGCAAATAACCAAATAAAATCTTAAAAATTTTCCTTGAATCAGAAAAATAGCGTATCTTTGCACCAAATTATGTGCGCACACGTGCGTATGTACTTATTAATCGTACAAAAGAAAAGTATTTCTATTCAGAAATGGACATAGACAAAAACAAAAGAATCGGTCTTACCGACGAACAAGTAAAACAGAGTAGGGAACAGCATGGCAAAAACGTGCTCACCCCTCCTCAACGTACCTCATTATGGAAACTGTATTTGGATAAGTATCGCGATCCGATTATCCAGATACTCCTTGTGGCGGCTTTCGTTTCCCTTATCCTCGCTTTCATCGAAAAGAATTTCATGGAGACCATCGGTATCTTCGTGGCTGTTTTCCTGGCTACCACCGTGGGCTTCTACTTTGAGCGCGATGCGGCTAAGAAGTTTAATCTGCTTACGGCGCTCAGCGAAGAGCAGCCGGTAAAGGTGCGCCGCAATGGTAAGGTGATGGAGATTCCGCGCCACGATGTGGTGGTGGGAGATGTGGTACTCGTGGAAGTGGGTGACGAGGTGCCTGCCGATGGCGAACTCATCGTCTGCAACGACCTGCAGATGAATGAATCTACCCTGACGGGCGAGCCCATTACCGAGAAAGCTCTGGAAGGCGGTGGTGATGGAGCCTATCCACGCAACGTCATCCTCCGTTCTACCATGGTGATGAATGGCAGGGGCGAGTTCGTGGTTACTGCCGTGGGCGATGCTACCGAGATTGGTAAGGTGGCGAAGAAATCTACCGAACAGACTTCGGTGGAGACACCGCTTCACATGCAGCTCGATAAGTTGGCAAAAATGATTTCCAAGGTAGGCTCCGTGGTATCTGTGGCAGCCTTCTTCATCTTCCTGATTCACGATATCCTCACCAACCCGGCATGGGGCGGCAAGGATTATTTTTATATGGCAGAAATCGTGCTGAAATACTTCATGATGGCTGTTACCCTGATTGTGATGGCGGTGCCTGAGGGATTGCCGATGGCGATTACCCTTTCTCTGGCGCTCAACATGCGAAGGATGCTGAAGTCGAACAATCTGGTGCGCAAGCTCCATGCCTGCGAAACCATGGGTGCCGTTACCGTGATCTGTACCGATAAAACCGGTACGCTTACCCAGAACAAGATGCAGGTGAGCGCCCTGGAACTCAAGCAGGGCGATGAGGCGCTGCTCGATACTGCCATCGCCCTCAACTCTACAGCCGAGTTGAATGACGGCAAACCTATCGGAAACCCTACCGAGTCGGCTCTCCTGCTCTGGCTCGATGCCCATGGTAAGGATTATGAAGAACTCCGCAAGCAGGTGAACGTGCTCAAGCAGTTGCCTTTCTCTACCGAGAGAAAGATGATGGCAACCTTGGCAGAAGTTGATGGCGAGACCTATCTCTTCGTAAAGGGTGCGCCTGAAATCGTGATGAAGAAATGCATCATCGAAGATAGAATGCTGAAACAGACAGCTGAAGAACTCGACGAGTGGCAGCATAAGGCGATGAGAACTCTGGCGTTCGCCTATAAGAAGGTAGAAACTTCTATCATGAGAACCTCCAGAACCTCTACTGCCGAAGTGGTAGCACTTCTCGATGCCAACGACCTTCAGCTGCAGGCCATTGCAGCCATTGCCGACCCTATCCGTCCGGATGTTCCTGCTGCCGTGCAGGAATGTCGCCATGCGGGTATCGAGGTGAAGGTGGTTACGGGTGATACGGCTGCCACCGCCTTGGAGATAGGCAAGCAGATAGGTGTCTTCGAAGATGAACCTGAGAATATCGGAGCAGATGGCTCTCTGACCTCGCTCGACCAGCAGATGATTACGGGTGAACAGTGGGAGGCTCTTTCTGATGAAGAGGCTTACGAACGGGCAAAGGATATCCGAGTGATGAGCCGTGCCCGTCCTACCGATAAGCAGCGACTGGTGGCGATGCTCCAGAAGCGAGGCGAAGTGGTTGCCGTAACAGGCGACGGTACCAACGATGCTCCGGCGCTTCACTATGCCCACGTGGGCTTGTCGCTGGGTTCGGGAACTTCCGTGGCTAAGGAGGCTTCGGATATGACCCTGCTCGATGATTCCTTCAAGTCTATCGCCAACGCCGTGATGTGGGGACGTTCGCTCTATCGCAACCTGCAGCGTTTCCTCTTCTTCCAGTTGGTAGTAAACGTGGCAGCCCTCCTGCTGGTGCTTGGTGGCTCTGTCATCGGAACTGAAATGCCGTTGACTGTAACCCAGATTCTCTGGGTGAATCTCATCATGGATACCTTTGCAGCCTTGGCGCTCGCCTCATTGCCTCCATCTCACGAGGTGATGAAGGAGAAGCCACGCAAGGCATCCGATTTCATCATCAACAAGAGTATCGGTTTCGGTATCCTGTTCTGTGGCATCGTCTTCTTCCTTGTGATGTTTGCCCTGCTGGTTTACTGCGAGCGCAGAGGCAAGGGTGGAGTAGATGTGCATGAACTGACCATGTTCTTCACCACTTTCGTGATGATTCAGTTCTGGAACCTCTTCAATGCCAAGGCGCTGATGAGTCATCACACCGCCTTCCGCCATTTCCTGAAGGATAAGGGAATGATTCTGGTGCTTGTACTGGTCTTGGTGGGTCAGTGGATCATCGTTACCTTCGGTGGCGAAATGTTCCGCACCACACCATTGTCGCTCCACGAGTGGCTGCTCATCATCGGTTCCACCTCTGTTGTGCTCTGGGTGGGCGAGCTGTGGAGAGCTTTTAAGAGAATGATAGCAAAGAGAAGATAATCCAATGATTTCATCATAAGTTACATTCAGGATTCTTCTTTAGATATAAATGATATAAGATAGAATGAATACAATACATTACAATGATACCGTTCATTTGCAGCCTTGTGTGGCAACCATCGGTTTCTTCGACGGGGTGCATCGGGGACATCAGTTCCTGATTCATCATCTCGTAGAGACGGCACGAAAGGATGGCTTGCAATCCACCGTCATCACCTTCGATGCGCATCCCCGCAAGGTATTGCAGGCGGATTACCAGCCGGAGATGCTGAGTACGCTCGATTCCAAGCTGCTGCTGCTTTCGAAGACGGAAGTGGATAACGCCGTGGTGCTGCATTTCGACAAGACGATGGCTGCCATGTCGGCAAGAGAGTTCATGCAGCAGGTGCTCCATGACCATCTCAACGTAAGGAAACTCTTCATCGGCTACGACCATCGCTTCGGTCACAACCGTGCAGAGACTTTTGAGGATTACGTGCGCTATGGCAAGGAGATGGGCATCGAGGTAATCAGAAACGAGGCCTTCCAGATAGATGGCATCAATATCTCTTCTTCCGTGATCCGCTCTTTCCTGAAAGAGGGAGAAGTGGAGATGGCTGCCCAGTGCCTCGGTTTCCCTTATACCATCATCGGAAAGGTGGTGAACGGATTCCATGAAGGCAGAAAGCTCGGTTTCCCTACTGCCAATCTCGACATCTCGCACTTCGGACAGATGATTCCTGCCCCTGGTGTCTATGCCGTAAAGGTAAGACTGGAGAACTCGGTGGTATGGAAACGGGGAATGATGAACGTGGGCAATCGCCCTACCTTCAATGGTAAGCAGATAACGCTGGAGACGCATATCTTCAATTTCGATGGCGACATCTACGACCAGCTCCTGCTCGTGGGCTTCGTGAAGCGAATAAGGGGCGAACAGAAGTTTGACGGTCCCGAGGAGTTAGCGGCGCAACTGAAGGTGGATGAGCAGACCGTGCTGGATCTCTTCGAAAAGGAAGCGAAATGATAGCAAGAATGCTATTAACTATAAAACAGTTAATTATAAACTATAAAAGCAATGGCAAAGATTAATTTAAAGAGAGGTTTGACGGATGTAGTCCTCTACCTTATTATATTTATAGTAGTACAAATCATCATAATGTATGCCGGTGCAGGAATCTGGGCAGGCATCAAGGGCGAAGGTTATCAGGCAACGCTTCAGTCAGCAAGTACGGGCGGTAACGCCATTCTTACGGCGCTTGTTCAGGTGTTCAGCAGTGTCATCACCCTCATCATCTTCCTGAAGACGAAGTGGACGCCGCTTACCCGCAGTTATCTGCTTTCCAAGCCTTGGGGCACGCTTCTCTGGGTGGCATTGTTCTCCCTGGGAACCATCATCCCCCTGTCGTTCCTCTATGAACAGCTAGGCATTGAGATGGATGAGAATACTCAGCAGATATTCACTTCGCTGATGAAGGAGCCTTGGGGTTATGTGGCAATCGGCATCCTGGCGCCTCTTGCCGAAGAGGTAGTATTCCGTGGAGCCATCCTCCGCACCCTGCTGGGCATCATGAGCAAGAAGAACCATTGGGTTGCCATCATGATTTCGGCAGCCATCTTCGGAATTGTTCATGCCAATCTGGCACAGTTTGTCAATGCCCTTCTGATGGGCTTGCTCCTGGGATGGATGTATTATCGCACTGGCAGTCTTGTTCCGGGCATCCTGCTCCACTGGGTAAACAATACGATGGCGTATGTACTTGCCAATATCATGCCGCAGAGCGACGGTAAGCTCATCGACCTCTTCCATGGCGATGAGAAGACCGTATATTATGCCGTAGGCTTCTCTCTCTGCATCATGATTCCTAGTTTCATACAAATGATATTGAGATTGCAAAAAAATAAGGCTTCGAATGCAGTTGTAAAATAATAAAAATGGTGTTTTAAGTATAAATAAGGCTGCTTCCTGATAGGGGAGCAGCCTTTCTGATGTACATGTTTTTAACTGTTGGAATTTGTATTATATAATGGTTTCTGTATTAATTCTCTTTGCTGGTAATTTATGGAAAAACTTGTTTCCCATTTCTCATATAAAATGGACGTTCTTCAGTCCCTCTAGTGTGGTTATGCAGCCAAAGTAATGCGTTGGAAGGTACAGATGTGAATTTGATTATATTAGATGTTGCTTTTTGTTTGCCAAGGGATTTCCAACCTTTTTTCCCATTATGAAAGAATAGTTCATAGATGTCTCCTATATGAATATAGTTGTCGTCATTTCTTGGGATAACGACAATTTTGTCTATAGCTATTGACCTTCCATAATCGAAAGTAAGTGAGGCACCTATGGTTCTTGACAAATAAAAAGATTCCCATTTTTTGTCAGTCATGAGTTTGAGGTCTCGAATATGTGTTGAATCAAGTGTTTCTGAAGAAGTTATTTGTGTTGGACTACTCATTTGTTGATGACCTTTTTTATAAACATAGAATTCCCCTAGTTCAATTTTCCTTTGCGGTTGAGCTATGTATCTAATATATCTGAATTTTCTTTTCAATTTAAGAGTAATGACAGTTCTATTGGATAGGGAGCTCTTCTTGAATTCATACAATAAAGTTGCCTTTTTGAAATCTTTTGTGACAGAAGCCTCGATTCTAGCTCCACAAATATTTTTAACGAAATCTCTTCCTTTTAATAATGGGTATTTTCGCCTTAGGAGAACAACCTCTTTTTGGGTAAAATTGGGGGAAAAGAACTTCGGACTATTATTTGATAAGAGAAATGGATATGTTGTACACTGCATATGTCCCTTTTTATTCAATGTTGGAAAGTATATTAGTTCTTGCTCTATTCCTTGAAAGCAATATGTGCTGTTTTTATTCTCTGCGATGTCTATTGGAATATATTTTTTCTTTGAAAAAATGGACAAGTACATGTAATTTCCTTGTTTGTGCATTGGCATATAGATACATGCCTTTGTGTGAGGAAAATACTCTTCAGTAACATCTTTGATATGTACATTCTTGAAAAAAAAAGGTACTTCTTTCTTGTATGTGTTCTTTTCTTGTTTGCTAAAGCATATTCTATAGATTTTACCTTTCTTCCTCTCTTCTCGTCTTGTTCGAGAAATTTCATCTTCTGTATAATTGAAGGGGATAGCATGATGGTTTGTATCTATGATTGCTGTCCAAAAATGACGACTATCATAGCTAGGGGATATTTCGTAAAAGTCTGTAGCTACAGGAATCCCCACTGCTCGCATGACATATAGTGCGATGTCGCAATTTTCCCTACAGTAGCCAATTCTGTTTTTGAATAGAAAGGAAGGTCCTAGATGAGGAAGTTGAAAATCTGTCCGATTGATAAATCCTTCTTGTTTCAAATAGTTCGCTAAAATTCTAGCAGCCTCGACAGCATCAGTTCCTTGATACAAGGAGTCTAAGATAGAATTATACTTTTCATAGTACATTTTACGCCATTTTTCTAAAGGTTCGTCTCCAATTCTATATGGTAATACATATTCGCAGAAGTCCTCAAAAGAATAAAATTTTGACCATTTATGTTCCCTCCATGCTTTGAGAGAGTAGTCTATATTCTCGATGAGAAGGTCTGCTGTTATACAGTTGATGTCTAGCACTTTTAAAGATTGTTGATAATCAAACGTGATCCATGAAGTTAGGATGCTATCATTAATTTTTCCTTTTGCGATACTTTCTTTTTCTAATTGTTTAAGGCTATCTATTCGCCAGTCGGAAAAAGAATACTTGTGGGGCAAATTTTTAATTAGGAATACAGCCGCTTCATAGCTTATTGAATCCTTGCCTCTGTAATAGTCAAGAACTTTTTTAAGTTCTGTCTTATTATTGCTAGCTAAATTAATAGTGGTGGCTATGTCTTTCTCGTTTTTATTGTTGCATGAACATAAAAGCAATGATAGTATAGCTAATAGAATGAATTGTCTCATATGTGTAAATATATCCTTGTCATATAAGAGAAGAGGATCAATTTCCTCTTCTCTTTATAGTTGTGTCTTAATCCTAAAATTTAAATAAGCTATCCCATATTGTTTGTAATATAGTGTTAGCCAATATAATAAGAATGATTGATAACGTGTAAACACCTATATTTCGTTTGTAGAAACATAGGGAAATCAATAGGATACTAAGCATCGATGAAACTGGGAGCATTAATGTACTCATGGTGCCAGTAAAGTCTAAGCTGCGGACTGGTATTTCTAAGATGATGCGTCCAAGAATGATAGCCCCAACAATGCTTGTCATTCCTGCTTCTTTTCCTTTCTTAGATAGCCATAGCCAAGTTAGGCTGATGAATGCAAGAGAGTGAACCCAAGCAGACAAGTATAAATTTTGGAAATAGTTCACCCAAAAAACACATAGGTACAAGAATACGCTTGTAGCAAATGTAATTAGTAATAACTTTTTCTTTTTCATCATATACCTCCGCATGTTCCATTACATTGTTGTAAAAATAACCATCCACATCCCCTGAAAGAACCTTCGCAATTGACATTTTCACATGGACCTGGTGCGTCATGACAAAAGTCTGAAATCATACCTGTGTTGCAATTACAGTTTTCTGCAGATTTCATTACAACAGGTGCATTCCCGGTGTAGGACAAGGAAATGAGTTCTCCTTGGGTGTTTTTTAAGCGATTCCCTGCTCCTGCAATAGAAATCGCAACTTTTGCATTCCAACCAAATAAACTCTCTCCTTCTTTTTGCCATTTATAAAAGAAAGTTTCGAGTTCGTTTAGTTGGTCGTCTGTTAGCTTTTCTTCTGAGAAAAAATCTTGATGAGAAGAGATAAAGTTATCTACTTTTTTGATGTGAGACAACTCTCCTTTGCTCCATTTCATAGCCATTACCTCATCCAATTTGTCTTTCCAGAATTGGATACGTTGTTGAGGAGTGAATGCTCGATAAATAGCACTGCTAGTAGAAGGACTAACATGTAACCATTCACCTCGGCTCATTTGATGAATCTCACTTAGGTTATTCTTTACCCAAGTGTTGATAGTCTTATTGCAACTGTATCTGATTTCATCTTCTTTCGAGCATGAAATTAATATAGTAAACATAAGACCTATGAAAAATATTGTTTTAAGTATTTTCATATACAATTGTTTTATTTGACGGTATTAATAGTCATTATTATTCATTTTAGATGGTTTTATGAGCTATTCTTATAGCTCGTTAGCTTCCTACACCATCTAGTAGGAACTTTGACTTGTATTATTTCTTCATTAATGCAGTTTTTAATAAAGCCTACTGTTTTCTCGCATTTCGGCTAGTGCGATGTTTGCTATTCTATATCAGCAATGACACGTAATGTCAGTAAATTTCCTTTCCCGTAATTAATGAATATTGCTTTACTTAAATGACCTGTTTGAGACTTTAAGTTAATAGTTCCATTCAAAATCACGTTTTCTTTAGGACGGATAGCTCTTGTTTTGTGAAAAATAGAAACACAGCTACATGAAACATCAATGTTGTTGATGATGGTCATGGAGGAACTTGCATTTGTAAGATAGAACTGAAAATGAATAGTGTCTTTTTCTGCTTTATTCCATTTGCCAAGATATATTTTGGCTTCTTTTGCAACAAGTTTACTTTCTTTCTCTTGGACAATATGTTTGGTTGTATGCTGACGTTCCGGAACTTGGCATGAAAAGAATAGTGTTAGAATTGACAGAAGTAATGCAAGTTTCTTCATTATGTTATATGTTTGATTGTTTGACATTGTTTATGATGTTTGTAATTGTTGGTGAATAAATTTTTATTTGTTTGGTCAATATGCTTTTTGCAACATCACGCTGTAACTGCTTCTTGTTTGCTAATCCATATGATTTATACATAGCATATAACGGTATGAACCTATTGGGACACATTTGGGAAGCCGACTTATAATGCTTGATAGCTGCACTATATTGTTGCAAGGAAAAGTAAATGTCCCCTTTTAATAATTCTGTATCATAATTCTTAATTCTGCATCTTTTCAAGATGGTTAATGAATGGTGTGATTTCCCATTTTGTAGTAAGAAAGAAGAATAATTATATAAGAATTCTGATGGAAAGTATGAACTTTTATATATGTCTTCATATATAGTCCATGAAGGTTTCATTTTACCCAGTATGCGCAGATTATGGGCCTGTGACCATTGTTGTATCGAATGAAAATGCAGTAGGGACAGGTACAGTCCGGTTATTCCTAAAAATGAGCTAATGTAATAGTACTCTTTAAAATGCCATTTTCCTTTATAAGTCTCATTATACAAGCACCATATAAGTATAAGCCATGTAATGGGAAACCGAAATGGATAAGAGAACATTGCAAAAAGTATGATTGCAATTAACAATGATTTCTTACAGCGGTTGGTTTTCTTTTGATGCAGTATTGAGATAACAACAAGTAGTATTGTCACTATTGAAATTAGTCCATAATCCATTATAAGGAAGAGAAATTCATTTAGTGGATGTACTATATTGTCTGCTCGGTATCTTTCTATATTTGAAGCTCCTTTTAAATGTTGGGCTTGTGTTGACATATATGAAAGTCCAAAACCGTCTGCGCCCAGTCCCAAAAGTACTGCTTGAGGACTGCTAAGAGTGGCAATGGATGTTGAGTAGATAAATATTCTTCCGTACGTTGACTCACTTTTTTGTTGAAACAATACAATGCAAGCGAGAATACTGATTGTTAGGAATGCAGCACGAATATATTTATGCATAAAGCGATAGGTGCATATAGCAAATGTAATGACTCCTAGTCGAGAACGTGAAATAATCAGCATGCCTAAGCATGCTAATAGAATAGATAAAAAGATGAATTTATTTCTTTTTGTTTGTGATGTATAATATAGGTGGGAAGCGACGATTCCTCCAACAGTTAAAGAAATTGAGAATTGACAGATACTATCTTGCATGCCATTAATGTTTTGATAGCTCAATACGGCTTGTATTAGTCCTAATATTAATGAGAGAATAGCATTTGTTATTAACATTTGATACATTACTTTATCTACGTCAAAAAACAGTTGCATCTGTTTAAAAGCCCCAAAAAGACATAATGCTACTAAGAATTTAAAAGAATCATAAAAACTGATTCCTCTATAATGGAGGTAAACATACAAACTACAGAATAAAATGCTCCCAATAAGTTCTCCTTTAGAAAAGAAGAACTCTTTTTTATGCAAACAGAATATTCTATGGAAAGTAAGTACTATAGTTAAGCAGCTTACAATAAGGAGTAAACATCCCCAATTCCAAGCCACTCCGTCTAACGAAGACCAACTAGGAAAAGACAATGAGATACCAATGCTGCATACTAATGCTGCACATGTAAGCGAAGTGTCCGTTAAATAATTTCTTTCCATATTTCAATTTTATTATATATACGCATATATAGAGGTAAATACTTAGATATTTTAAAAAAGTATCATCCAAATGATATTGCGATTGCAAAAAATAAGGCAGCTCCCCTATCAGGAAGCTGCCTTCCTAGTGTATATAGCATGTAGATAGCTTATGTTGTTTGTTTTATTGATACTATTTGCTAAAAGTGATGTTATCCACATGGTCGTTCACATAGATATTCGCCATGTCGGCAGTCTTGTACCACTTTGGCTTTCCAGGCATATCATCCGAAATCACTTTACCATTAATCGTGAAGTTCTCGAAGCGGATGTTTTTCACCTTGCGGCTCTGGTCGTAACCGGCGATGATGCCCATGTTGGGAGCTTCTCCGGTGTAGGCGATGTTGCGCAGGGTGATATCCTCGATGCCTCTGCCTGGGGCAGAACAGTACTTCTTGTTGAAGCAAACACGCATGTTGAAGAGCATTCCCTTGCGGATGTTTTCGATGCGGAAGTTCTGGAAGGTGACGCCCTTTACCAGGATGTTGTCGCCATTGTTGATGCCGATGCAGCCCTGATAGTCTATCTGGTTCTCGGCATGCTCCAGGATATCGATGTTGTCATAGAGCACGTTGGTGATGTCCTCGTTCTCTGGAGTCTCGCTGTGCAAGCCTATCATGATAGGATGAGCCACGTCTGCCCACATGACGAAATCCTTGATGGTAATGTTCCTGCAACCGCCATGATAGTTCTTGCGGGTGCAGTAGATGGTAGAGCAGTCGTCGCTGGTACGTGCAAAGAGATGCTCCTGGTAGATGTTGTTGCTGGCAAAGATGTTGAAACCATCGCCCCAGCCATACCAGCTCATCACCTTGGCATTCTTTACGGTTACGGAATCGCTGCCGCCGATAGGCAACTGGGTGGTGAGAGGGCCGTCGATATACACGTTCTTGCTGTATCTCACCATGATACCCTCGTGATGGCCCGGCATTACGATGCCGTGACCGAGAATCTTTACATCCCTAGAGCCATAGGTGGATAACCAACCCTTGATGACGGCTCCGTTATCGATGAAAACAGTCTTGCCTGATGTAATGTGGATGGAATCGCCCTTGAAATCGTGAACACCCGGTCCGAAATACATCAGGTCTTTCTTCTTCTTTATCTTTGGCTTTTCTAAAATGTTGTCTGCGAAGATTTGGAGATTCTGGTAGATGTTGCCGTTGATTTCTACGGAGAGGTAGCGGGGGCGGTCGAGCGTAAACGTCAACGTGTTGCCCTCTTGCTTAGCCTCTATTCCGTAGGAAATCGGACGGATTTTATAACTTTTGATATCCTGAGCAATGCTCTTTACCTGAATTCCAACTTTACCTTCGAATTCCAACTTAGCCACGGATGTGATTTCGGCATTGTGCTTGGCATCAGCGACTCTATCCACCTTGAAGGCATAAGTGTCTATGTCCTTCCATTCACCGCCAGTGGTGCGGGCTTTTACCTCAAAGTCTTTCTTGAGTTCGATGCCGGCTGGAGCCTTGGCTATTACCAGACGGTTATTCGCCGCCGTATGCCCTTTGGCTGTCATCGATAGAACGGTGAGGCACAGCATTAGTGTTGTTATTGTCTTTTTCATATAGAAAGAGTATTTCTTGGATAATATACTTGTTTTTATTATGAATAAAAATCTCCGTTCAAAAGCTTTGAATGTACGTTCATAAGTATTGAATGTGTATTCAGAACTTTTGAACATAGGTTCAAAGCTTTTGAACGAAGAATTTCCTTAACCCTAGAGACTTTTCTCTCGAGGGCTTTTTTATTTTTCCATTCGTCGCGTTGTGATTTTACCAACCTGGGTTCTGCTTCAATGCAGGGTTCAGACGAATCTGTTGCAATGGGATAGCCTCTAGATAGTCGCGCTGAGCGTAGTGCAAGTTCTCTGCGAGGGTAGCGATGGAGCGACCATAGTCAGGATCATCCTTGCCTGTGCCTTCATATACCCCATACAGCAATGGATACTTCTCCGGATAGTAGCATGGCTCACCGAAATATTGGTTGTCGTTACACTTGTAGGTGGTGTAAGCGGTGTTCAATACGTGGCGTCCCAATTTCTGACCACGAAGATTGATGTGGGCGATGCCCCAACGTTTCAAGTCGTCCATGCGTAAACCTTCTCCGAAGAGCTCACAGGCACGCTCACGACGAATCTCATCGAGCATGTTCATCTTGTGGCAAACAGTCTTGTTGGTCTTGTAATCCCACCAACCTGCATCCCACACGTTCTTGATGAGGGCGTTGGTGAGGTGAGCCACACGGGCACGGTCACGAAGCTTGTTGATGGAGAGGTTCAAGTCCTCATCGGAGATCTGACCATTGCCAAGCTCGCATGTAGCCTCGGCATAGTTGAGATATACCTCGGCTAGGCGGAGAAGAGGCAAGTCTGGAGACTCTGTTCTGGTAGGGCGAGTGCCCTCAGGGTTATATTTACGACACCCATAATCATTGAAGTTTGTGTTGTTGCGGAGCTTTGGTCGGAAGATGCCTCTTACACTAGCGTATGCTGGGTCAGAAGAATCGAACTTGTCATTGTTCTTCACAAATAAAGGATCTGCATATGGCTTACCATCAGCCTCAGTATGCATTGTGCAGTGTTCGCCGACACCCCAAGAGGCTCGGTCTGGACACCATGCGCAGCCTACAAAGCGATAGTCTCGATTATGATATTCGCCAGCGAATGTACCCCATCCCTCAAACTCAGGGTTGTTTTCTGCGTCTTCCATTTTTCCTGTACGGCTGATACGGATAGGCAGACCATTGCGGCAGAGGAAGGACTCACCGAATTGTGCGCTAATGTTTACTCCTTGCCAGGTATCTACGATATGGCCAATATTGAGACCAGGGCGCTTCAAGTCATAGTCATATTTTTTGTAGAGGATGAACTCATGATTGGTATTTTTTCCAACATTCTTGAAGTTTGAGATGTTGCCACCATTGTCGTCAATATTGAAGAGATAATAATAGCTAAGAGAGTCACACTCATTCCAAAGAGAGTATGTGCCATTGGCTTGTGCCTCGTCCATTACCGCCTTTGATACTTGCTTGCATTCACTGAACATGTTGTCTGTAGATGGATAACCTTCAGGCTTAGTCTTTCCTGCACCATTCTCGGTACCATTTCCATCCAGGTCATAGTTGATGGAAGGCACATATTTTTCCCAAGTAGCCTCATAGAGAAGAACTCTTCCGAAGAACGCCTGAGCTGCTTCCTTGCTAATGCGTCCCTTGTCGGCTGCGGCGATGCTGCTCTCTTTTGGGAGCAATTCGATAGCCTTGCGGAAGTCGTTTGCCAAGAAGTTGAAAACCTCGTAGCGGCTATTGCGAGGTCCATAGAGTACCTCATCGTTTACGTCCATGACATGATCAACGATTGGCACGCCTCCAAAGGTCTTCAGTAAGTCGAAGTATGCCATGCCACGGAAGAAATATGCAGTACCTACCGAGGCGTTGATGGCAGTTTTGTCACCAGTGTATTCTTCCGCCTTTTTCAGCAGGATGTTGTATTGACGGATATGTTCGTAACTATTTTTCCAAGTATTGTTGCTTTCAGGAGCGGCAGAGCCTCCATTTGAACTAAGTCCACCGATGTCCGTATTCTTATCCCATGTTATCGATTTCCATGATGGTAGATGCTCAATGAAGGCATCCGCTGCCTGTTGGAACTGAGTAGCATTCTTGAACACGATGGCCTCTGTGCCCTCTGACAGTGGTTCCTTTTCGAGGAATTCACTGCAAGAGGTGATGCTTGCTATAAGAGCAGAGCTCATTACTAATTTTGTTATTATCGATTTCATTCTAATAATCTTTTTTGTTGTTCTTTTATTTTGTACAGGAAACTTAACTTAGAAAGTTAGGTCGAGACCAAAAGTCAATTGGCGACTGAAAGGGAAAGTGTTGTTGGATGCCTCACCAAACTCTGGATCGTAACCATCCTTAACCTTAGTCCACTCCCAGAGATCATCGCCAGAGAAGTAGATTTTTACCTTACTGAGTCCAGCCTTGGTTGTCCATACCTGTGGAAGGGTATAGCCGATGACGAGTGACTTGAGTCGGATGTACTTGTTGTCCTGTACGCTCACATCTTTGTTCTCGTAGTTCCATTTATTGAAATTCTGGTCGCGAGAAGCAATGGAATATTCTGCATTCGGATTCTCTGGAGTCCACATCTTACCCATGAAGGTCTTGTTCTGACGAACATAGTTTGTTACCCATGGAGCATAGAAATGACCAGTACGGAGAACCTTCTGCTTGCCGACTCCTTGGAAGAAGGCAGTAAAGTCAATGCCTTTCCATTCCAAACCTGCCTTGATTCCAAAAGATAGACGAGGGGCGGCATCGCCAGCATAGTAGAGATCATCGCGGGTAATCTTGCCATCACCGTTGACATCAACAACTTTTCGAGCACCTGGGCGCAAGGTGTTAAGAATCTGTTTTCCTGGCGCAGGGATGATGTTACCTTCCTTCGGACCTGTATGGTCGGCATTCCAATAGTACATCTCATAGTATGCATCTACTTCCTCTTGATTCTGGAACAAACCGTCTGTCTGGTAAACGTAGATGGCATTACGTGGCTTGCCAATCAAGCGATTGCTGTTTTTGCCAGCGTTAGGTACGTTCTCAGTATTGGTGAGTTTCATTACTTTAGACCAAGCATCTGAGAAGTTGATACCAATATTGTATTTCACTTGACCAATCTTGTCACGCCAATTAATCGCAAATTCCCAACCACGGGCACGGAACTTACCATCGTTTACCTTAGGAGCGGATGCACCAAGAAGCTGTGGGTATTCCACGCTGATGAACATACCGTTGTTGGTCTTGATGAAGTAATCGAACGAACCGCTGAGTCGGTTGTTGAGTAATGTGAAGTCAAGACCAAAGTTGTGGCTGTCGATGGTCTCCCAGGTACGTTGGTCGCTGGTCATGCCTCCGAGCCAAAGGGTAGGGTGGGCACTAGGGGTGACACCGATGATGGTAGATCCTGTAGATACCGTTGCATAGCGCTCATAATTGCCGATGCCTTCCACGCTACCTGTCTTTCCGTAGTTGTAGCGGAGCTTCAAGTCGTTGAGCCAAGTGAGGCTCTTCATCCATTTCTCGCCAGAGATTCTCCAGTAGCCAGAGATAGAGTAGAAGTTCTTCCAACGTTGTGAGGTAGAGAGCTTGGACGAGCCATCACGGCGACCGAGAAATTCGACAGAGTAACGGTTGTCAAAATTATAGCTTACACGTGTCAAGTAAGAAAGTAATCCCCATGAAGACTTACCGCCGTTGGCAACATTGTTGTCGCCATTGGTGAAAACGTTCAAGTCCTCGATGCCCGAATTCTCATACATAGGCCCTTTGTACCTGCCGAGTTTGAGGTTCTTGTTAGTCTCTTGCTCTGCGGTCATACCCACCATGGCTGCCACGTTGTGATATTTGGCAAAGGTGTTCTGGTAGTTGAGTAAGGCACTGAGAGTGATGTTCTCCCATCGCTTGTTCTCTTGTACCATGCTGCCAGGAGCATGTAACGTGTTGGTAACGAAGCCTACCCAATCATGATAATCTACCTTATAGTTGGTGGTTTGGCTGTTTTGCTCTACCATCTTGTAGGCAGCGTTCCCAGTGAGGGTTAAGCCCTTGACAAACTTTTTGAAGTCGTATGTACCAGATACGTTGCCACGAAGAGTTGTCAGCTGATATTTATATGTACCGCCTTGGGTCAAACCAGCAATTGGGTTTCTGTGTCCGAAAGTATCGTATACCTCACCGTTTTCATTATATATAGGCCAGAACCACTGGTCGAACCAACCTTGACCAACATCGGTAGATGGACTTTGTACATCACGTTTCTCGTATGCAATGTTGGTGGAGATTTTCAAATCATCAGTAGCTTTGTAGTCTGCGTTCAAACGTCCACTCCATTTGCGTTGTCCATCATAAGCAGGTTTCAACTGTGACTTGGCACTCTCATATCCCAAGGAAAGATTATAGCCAAATCGCTGGTCGGCTCCGGAAATGTTGACGTTATGTCTTTGTGAGGTAGCTTGTCCATAAAGGGCCTTCATGATGTCCTGTGAAGTGTCCCAACGCTCAACTCTGTTGCTATTTTGTACGGTTAGCACTTTTCCTGCACGTAAAGCATTAAAAAGCTTCTCACCTTTGTAAATTGTTGGATTGCCTGTCTCTGGGTCAATGTCTGTTTTATCCAAAGAGGGACCTCCGAAACTGTTGAAAATCCACCAGTTGATATTATCGTGAATAACAGCAGGGTCGGAAGAACCGCAAACCACACTGGCATCATTATATTGAGCCTCATAGAACATGTCAAGCCATTCATTTGTATTAGTCAATGGCGTTTGGATACCATCGATGGTACGGCTGATGGAACCATTGTAAGAGATATGCGCCTTGCCTTCCTTGCCACGCTTGGTGGTAACAAGGATGACACCTGATGCGGCACGAGAACCATAGATGGCAGCGGAGGCATCTTTCAAGACAGAGATATTGTCTATATCGTTGCCGTTCATGGAGTTCAACTCGTCCAAGGAACCTGTTACGCCATCAATGATGATGAGTGGAGAAGATTTACCATTCACAGAGATATCACCACGAATCTGGAAGGATGCGCCCTCACTACCAGGACGGGTAGAGTTACGGGTAACGGTCAAACCTGGAATCTCACCTTGTAAGGCTACAGCAGTAGAGGATACTGTACGGTCTTTGAATACTTCTTCGCCTTTGATCTGTGTGATGGCAGAGGTTAGGGAAGCCTTCTTCTGCTGGCCATAGCCTACTACTACGACATCTTCCAAGGCATTGGCATCTTCCTGAAGGGAAATGCGCAAGTTATTTCCTTTGGCATTCTTGACAATTTGTGTCTTGTAGCCAATATATGAAACCTCAATAGGACCGTTAGCATTGGTTAGGGTAAACTTACCATCCAAGTCGGTGACGGTTCCGGTCTTGGAACCTTTCACTCTAACTGTAGCACCGATGACAGGCTCTCCGTTTTGGTCAACGATAGTTCCTTGTACTACATTGCCTTTCTGCTGTTGAACGCTGAGGCTCGTGTTTGTAGCCGCTGAGGCTGCCTGTATTGCAGAGCTGGATGCCAAGCAAAGAGCTGCTGCGATTAAATATCTTTTATCCATAAACTTGTTTTTTCCTATGTTATTCGATAGCGTAAACATTAAATTCGGAAATCATGGCATTGTCGCTAGATCCCTTGAACTTTTCACCTATATATACCTTGATATATCTTGCTTTTGGCAATTGATCAGTCAAGTCAATATTTTGAGGTGCATCATTGTTTGGGTCAAAGCGATATTCGCCCATGTCATTCCACTCCCAATTACTTGGGTTGCTAGGGTCGGTGGCACCTGCGTTTGTGCAAACGAAGATTTGCTCACCTGTTTGCTCTTTATTGTTTTTGACACGACCTGTAATCTCGATGCTAGCCAATGTATGCTCACTTCCCAAGTCAATGATGAACCAATGAGGATACTTATCATTTCCGTTCTTCCACTTGGTATGCCAGAACGTTTTGGTGTCGCCATCAAACATGCAGATGACACGACCATTTTTGGCACCTTCGCCTACAGCTTCTTGGGAATCGTAACCGATGGTGGCTGCGCTGCTATTGTTGTCATAGCCTGGTACACTCCATTTGCTACGGTCTAAGATTTGAACTTCCTGAGGTGTAACTTGATAAGTGCGATCGTCAGAAGCATTGTCGTAGTTGTCTTCCGTATGGATGGTGATTTCACATTCCTCGTTTGTGATAAACTGGTTGTCGTTACCGTAGGTAAGACGAACGAACTGGGCGCCTTGTGACTTTGGAGACACTGCAAATTTGCAAGAGCCAGACTTAGAAGCGTCGCTTGTTGACTTGTAGCTGACAGAAACAATTACATTCTCATCAAACTCATTGATATAGCCAACTTTGATACCACCATAAGAAGGATCTACTGTAATCTTGTCGAGTACCTTTGCAAAGTTAGGGGCACCTGGTGTGCCTTGTACTTCAACGGCTCCACTGTTGTTTCCTCTTACAGAACAAGCAAAAATCTTGAAGGTAACAGGTTCAGTCTTTACGAATCCATTGATGGTAGTTTGCATCTTGCCTGCATCATCTGCATGTTCTTTAGAATACAATTCATAAGATTCTACACCCTTGGCATTGGTATAAACCAGTTTAGTGTACATGAAACTCTTACTGCTTGGGTTGTCCCATGACAAAGTTACACCACCTGCTACGCTAGTAGCTACTACGTTTGTTACTTGCGCTGGAGCAGAATCATCAATCTTGATTTTGCCTTCCTCTTCATCTGAACAAGCTCCCAACAAGAGTGAGAGAAGCAACAGGGGAATAGCGAATAGTTGTTTACTCATTTCTATAGAATTTATACGTTAATATTAATTGTTATTTGTGCTCTTGTTACGAATGTGTTTTAAAAAATACTTATGCGAAGGTATGAGAAAAACAGTTTTTCTTTCATAAAACTTGGTGAATTCGTTTTTTAATCGTAACTTTGCATTGTATTTGGTTCATATGTTGTGCCTCACAATCTTATAGAATAGTTAAAAAATGAAATTTCTGCGCTTATATCTTGTCATAGTTCTGTGTTTGATTGCCCATCTCACGGTCAACTCACAAAGTGTATATCGTCTTGTAGATACAGCGATAGGTTTGCCTGATGATGAGGTGAAGGGCTTTTTCTATGCGCCAGATGGCAGGTTGGGAATCCGTACATCTTCCGGATTTTCACTTTTTGATGGCTGCGCTTTTCGTGTGTTTTCGCCCATGGGTGCCAAGCCTTATAAGATGAACTATGTCACCACGCTTCCTCGTATCTATGTGGATGCAGAGCAGCGAGTATGGAGCAAGGAGCAGGGACAGCTCTTGGTGTTCGACTTGAAGCGTGAGGCTTTCGAGCCTCATGTGGACCAAGTGTTGGCAAATTGGGGCATCCAGGAACCTATTCGTGATTTTTTTGTGGATGAGGCTGATGAACACTGGGCAGTTACCGTAACAGGAAAGCTCCTGCATCAAGGGCGCAAAATAGCGTTGAGGACGCAAGGCTTGCGAGATGTATGCCGACAGGGCAATAGGGTATGGATGGTTTATAGCGATGGCTATTTGATAGGTGTGGATACCCATACTTATCAAGTGAAATCCACCATTCGTCTATGGACAAAGCCTGTGCTGCCTCGTGATTTCGTTAGATTCACCCAAAAAGGACAACAACTTTGGGTGATGTGGGACCATGGTGTGGCTTCTTATCTCCCTAAGCAGAACCGATGGCAACAGCGATATGGCGATGACCGCCATACTTTTACCACTTTAGCGGTCTCTCCTGAGGGAAGGGCTTTCTTGGGTGTGCGCCAGTTGGGACTTATTACCATTGAGCCTAACGGCAAGCAGAGCCTCCAAACCTCTTTCCCTATGATGGATGGAGAGCGTGTGGCAGACGATATTCAGAGCATTGCTTATGAACGAGGAAATCTAGTGCTTGGCTTTTATTATAAAGGCATGGCTCTTTATAATGCCAATATGCAAGTTTTCCCTTTCTATGCTTTCAGCCAGTTTCAGGCTGACGGATTAGGCTTTTATAGGGCTTCTTGCACCAGTGGTGGCAATGTTTGCTTGGCATTCCCCCAACAAGTACTGACCTTTAATCCTTATCAGATAACTTTGCAACCTTTACAGGGAACGGGTGCTGGCGATGACTTTATCCAGAGCTTTACGGATAGCCGGGGCAGGGTATGGGCAGGTACATTCCGCAAGGGAATCTATCTGAAGGATGGCGATAAAGTGAGCCATTTCATGCAAGAGGATGTGCCCAACAAAGACATAGACTACAACATTGTGCGCGACTTTGCAGAAGACCATCAGCATCAGATATGGGTTTGCTATCATGGAGGCGTAGGCCGTTTTGATGAGCAGGCTAAGCGTATCTTTCCTTTGCAAAACAAGCTTTTTGTAGGTAACACGAACATCAATTCTATCGTTTTTGATAGGCAGCATCGCTTGTGGGCAGCGACCAACAAGGGACTTATCGTGGGTAATCAGTTGAAATTGAAAGCTGTCTGCAAGGCTCTTGCCATTGATAAGCAAGGTTGGATTTGGGTAGGAACGATGAATGGAGTTTATGTCTTCGATATCCAGAATGGTAAGACTTATCGGTACGGCAAGGAAGAAGGCATGACCAATGAGATGATACAGGATTTAGTAGTGGATAAATTAGACGAAGTTTGGGTTACTACAGCCAATGGACTTTGTCGAATCCGTCGCACTCGTTCTTCTGAACAACCTTTTGCCTTGACTATGTTTGATAGTCAGAATAAGTTGGGTGATGCTAAGTTCTTGCCTAAGACAGCAGCTAGTATGGCTGATGGCAAACTCTTCTTTGGCAGTTCTACAGGCTTCTATATCGTGGATCCTATCCAAGTGAAGGATATGGAATATACTGGTCATCCTGTGTTCACATCCCTATTGGTGAATAACCAAGAAGTAGTGGCAGGCAAAGAATATGATGGCAGGGTTATCTTGCCTTTTGCCTTGAGCACTACCAGGAAGATCGTGCTGGAGCATGATGAGAACTTCATCACCGTTCATTTCTCTGGTTTGAACTTCGACATGCCTCACCACACCTATTATAAATATAGACTCCAGGGGGTTAATAATGATTGGATAGAGATAAATCCGCAAGATGGAATTGGCAGGGCAAACTATACCGACTTGTCTCCTGGCACTTATAAGCTAGAGGTTTATTCTGCTGGTCTAGATAAGGTGTGGAGCAAGCAATCGGCAACGTTGGAGATAGAGGTGTTGGCTCCACTTTGGGCTACTTGGTGGGCCAAGCTCTTGTATCTCTTGGCATTCATCGCCTTGATGATCTTCGGCGTAAGATGGAAGATTGAGCAGAACCGCAAGCGCATGGAGAATGAGAAGTACAAGGAACTGGAGGAGATGAAGTATCGCTTCTTCACCAATATCAGCCACGAGTTCCGCACCTTGCTTACCTTGATTATCACTCCTGTCGGCAGTATGCTGCACCGTACCACTGATACGGAGACTCGCACCCAACTGAATGAGGTGAGCAAGAATGCGGGCGACTTGCTGCAACTCGTCAACCAGTTGCTCGACTTCCGCAAGATGGAGATGAATGGAGAACGACTCAGTCTGGCGAGTGGCAATCTGGATGAGTTTATCCAATATACCACCATGAAGTTTAGCCCCCTTTCGGAGCAGAAAAGCATCTCCCTGAAGTTTGAGGACAAGACCGGTGGACTCTTTATGTATTTCGATAGGGATAAGTTGGGCAAGATATTGACCAACCTGCTCTCTAATGCTTTCAAGTTTACGAAGGCAGGTGGAGTGGTAAAAGTAGAACTGAGCAAGTGTTTCATCGATAGCCGTCGCTATGCCCGTATCATCGTAGAGGATACAGGCTGCGGTATCTCCAAGGAAGAACAAGCCCATGTCTTCGAGCGTTTCTATCGTGCCGAGCAGAAGCAAGCTGCCACACAGATAGGCTCTGGCATCGGACTGAACATGGTGTATGAGTATGTGAAGTTGCATCAAGGTAAGGTTTCCTTGGAGAGTGAAGAAGGCAAGGGCTCTCGATTCTTCGTGGATATACCTACCGACTTGAAGCATGTCTTGCAGCAAGAGGCAGCCCAAGACAATCTGGTTGCGCCTTCACCAGCAATGGATGCCATAGATGGAGCCACGGAGGTACAGGGACAGAAAAAAATAGAGAAGACGGTGATGGTTGTGGAGGACAATGATGACTTCCGCCACTTCCTGCATCGAGAATTGAGCCATATATATAATAAGGTGTTAGTGGCAAGGGATGGCATGGACGGAGCCTTGAAGGCAGAGGAGGAAAACCCCGATCTCATCGTGAGCGATGTGATGATGCCAAGAATGAACGGTACGGACATGTGTCGCCGCATCAAGGAAAATATCGAAACCTCGCATATCCCAGTTATCTTGCTCACGGCATGGAGTACCGATGAGGGACGTACTGAAGGATACAAGGCTGGTGCCGATGCCTACATTGCCAAGCCTTTCGATATGGAGGTGCTCTTGGCTCGCATCAGTAATCTCTTGGAAAAGCAAGAGAAGCGAAAGCAAGACTTCTCGCATAGTATCTCGCTCGACCCGAAGACGGTGACGGATTCTACACCTGATGAGGCTTTCCTGAATGAAGTGATTGGGCATATAGAGAAGAATATCGACAACTCTGAATACACCATCGACTCCTTGGCAGGGGATGTCGTAATGTCTCGCATGAGCTTCTACCGAAAGATGAAATCTCTGACTGGTCAGACCCCTGCCGATTTCATCCGAACGGTACGATTGAAGACAGCCGCCAAGCTTCTGAAAGAGGGCAATTGTAATGTCTCGGAGGCTTGTTACAGGACGGGTTTTGCCTCTCCGCAGAACTTCTCCAAGCACTTCAAGGAGATATTTGGCGTGCTTCCTTCGCAATATTCTTAAAAAAATCAGAAATGGTTAAGTAGTTGATAATCAATATCCGTACAGGTTGGTACAAATAGTTGGTACGTTTCACATATATCGTTGGTACAAATGATACAACTGTTTAAAAGGGTTTTCCATACCTTTGCAGCAGAAATCAAAAATAAACAGTCAACGATATGAAACAGACAGCTAATAATCAGGGGCAAATGATTGCCAACTTCTATACAGTTCATCATGCAGAACTCGTAAACTTTGCCACTTCTCGCTTGGGCAACCGCGAGGAGAGTGAGGATCTCGTACAGGATGTCTTCATCAAGATGATGAGCTTTGAGGGTATGATCAATGAGGAAACCATCAAGTCGTTTGCCTTCACCATCGCAGCCAATAAGATCAAGGATCATCTCCGCCGTCGCATCTTCCGTCATCAGATGGAGGAAAGCAAGATGTATGAGATGGAGCTTCAGCATAGCCATGCAGAGCGCCTTGCCGAGTATCACGATACTCTCCGTATCGTGAACCAGAATGTGGACAAGCTTTCGCCAACCTGTGCCAAGGTTTATCGCATGAGTCTGTTCGACGACATGACGGCTGGCGACATTGCAGAAGAACTCCAGGTGTCTAAGCGCACCGTGGAGTCTCAGCTCTTCACCTCTCGCAAGCAGATGAGGGCGATGATGCAGGAGGCTATGTAGTATATATAATATAAGGTGAAAATATGAACTTAGACAGACTTTTCTTACGACTCCGTTACCTATGGGCGTTCTACAAGAGCACGCTGTGGGTTACCATACCTTTTGGTTTGGTGACAGGTTGTATCGTCTTCAGGGAAAAGGGAATAGGGGAAGCCGTCAAGGTCTTCTTGTATTTCTATACGATATGGGGCTTGCTGGGGCGCAATGGCTATCCTTTCCTGAAGCCAACCCTGACAGAGAGTGAGGCGGCATTGGTGCATCTTATCGCCCACGACCCTCAATGTATCCACGACTTCATTGCCACTAAGGGCTTAGTGGCAGGGAACAAAAGCTTCGATGACCGCACTTACATGCGTTTTATAATCTGATGTTCTACGTATAATTCCCGTCCCAATCGTATTCTTATTAAATTCCAATTAAAGATAAGAATCAATCACATGAAACAGAAAGTACTATATGTGGCAGCCTTGAT
>ERZ772820.524-NODE-524-length-36639-cov-24.147387_pt1 | contig 36639 bp, 32 predicted proteins | sample MGYA00511377_ERZ772820 | MGnify/ENA primary metagenome ERZ772820 (study PRJEB29015, sample SAMEA2737684) | human gut metagenome | biome: human gut; feature: human-associated habitat; material: faeces | place: China | collected 2012 ... | reverse complement strand
GATGAGAGGTGGACCCTCCCTTAAGGGTAAGGGAGGACTGGTGGGTTTTCGAAAATTTTGCTTTTCAAAAGCTTTTTCAAAGCATTTTCCCTTTCTTATACCACTCTACCATGCCCTTAGCCTTTTCCTCCCAGGAAAGCTCCTTTTGTCTTTCCTTACAATTCTCAGAAAGGAGCTTCAGCAAAGACCTATCCTTTTCAAGTTCATTGAGCAATTTGGCGAAGTCACGAGCCGACTGAGAAGGAGAAGAAAGAGGAACCTTTCTTCCCACCTTATCATTCACAGCATCACCCTGACCGCAAGTATCAAAACAAACGACAGGAAGATTATTGGCAATAGCTTCCAAAACGACATGAGGAGTACCCTCAGCAACACTGGTAAAGAGGAAAACATCCGACTTTTGCATGATGTTCTGCACCTCATCATGGCTTACAGCACCATGCCAGATACACTTATCAGCAATGCCATAACTCTCTACTAATGACTGATAGGATTCTGCATCACCGCCACCAACAATATGAAGACGGAGCTTATCGTTTCCACTCTTAGCTACAGATTTTAAAGCCAAGCCCAACTGCTTGCGGAAATCCATTTTGCCAACCCAGAGCACATCAAATGTAGCTTTTCCCGATTTATCCAGCAAAGGATGCTCCTGCACATAGCACCCCGTCTCATTGAGCAAAGGCGAATCAATACCCATATATTTTTTGAAAGAGCGCTGCGAGTTAGATGAAGCAGAGAAAACCACCGAAGCCTGTCGCGCAGCCTTTCTCACACGACCAGAACACCTCAGCTGGATACCCGTCAAGAAATTCTTCAGACGCATGAACAACTTGGTCTTCAGTCCAGCACCATCCAGATAAGCCACAGGGAACTTATCCTTGGCATCCACAGGTCCCCACACAAACGGCACACCATTCTCTTGCGATAGTTTCCAGAGATAGCCCGGTTCACGGAATCCGATCATGTTGAGCTGATGCAACACATCAATCTTCTCCACCTTACAGATATCCTTTGCCAAGAGATACGTCTTCCACTGCCACTCCTTATAATATTTATAGAAGCGCCAGTCACCCTGGTTCCAGCACATCTTCCTGATTTCCTCCGATACCGGATTATAATAGAAGTGCATGTTCTTCCCCTGTTCCAAGGTAGGCACCACCTCCTCTATCTTGTCCCGAAACTCCCCTTCGGTAATAATATACAGTTCACAGAACTTGGCGAGATTACTCACCCTGTTCTATGCCATTCCCGGCTCACTTCCCATACCAGGCGAGCAAGCGTATGCATTGATTAATATCTTCATAAATCAGATTTTTCATTAAACCTCCAAAGCAAACTTATCTTTCGATAGCAGCGAAAGAAAAGCAGCGGTCATTACCTTTAGCAGATATGCAGCTATACAAATGACAGCAAACACAATAATGATGTTCAAAGGGAACACACCATTCCACTTATTCGTAATAAGCATAAACTGCACGATATAGATTTCCAGCGTAAGCCCAGCAACCAGAGAGATTCCTTTACCCAAGAACCTCTTGCCGAAGCACCAGTCAGTCCATTTATACGAAGCCACTTTGTACCCATAATACACAAAGCCATACAACGGCACAAGCGCCAGCACCTGAACATCATACATCCATCCCGTCTTGTTCTTTCCGATAGCCAATATCAGGAAATACAAGACAAACGAAAGCACCATACCGCATACATCCTTCACCCAATGCCCCATACTTATTCTGTCACGATAAACATACACCATAGCTCCCATCATCATGAAGCTAAAATGACATACAAAATGAAAGCTCGTATGAAAAGGTGAACCTTCCGCCACAGGCATCCAAAAGAAATAAGCCACAGAGCAAACTACCGCCAAACCGAAGAGATAAAACATGTATTTATTACCCCCCCCGAATCGACATTTAGCAGGCAAAACCTTTATCAGCAGATAGAATAAAGCATAGTAAAAGACGATAGTTTGCAAGAACCAATAGTCACTCCCCAATATCAGTTTATCAAATGTCAGCGGAGTATCCCATATCAAGTTAGCAACAATCACCCAGATAAACACCGCAGGTCACAATCTTCTGATTTTTCCCTTAAACCAGTCAATAAAGTTCAGCCTCTGACGCTTCTCAAATCCCATCATCAGCAGAAACCCCGCCACAAAAAAGAAGAGAGCATTTCCTTGCACTTCAAAAGTAGCAAAGGCAGTGTTCACACCCTCATATAGCGGTTGGAAATGAGAATTCGTGATGAAGATAACCGCCATAAACTTCATCATGTCCAATGAATATAAACGATTCTGATTCATGGTGTCACATTCATTATTTAAATGAATTAAACACTTTCAATAATATAAGAACAAACCTTATACTCTATCTACAAAAATGCGACAATATTGTATTGTAAGCCACATTTACACAAAAAGGGCGACTAACGTTGCATAATAAACGGATGCCTTAAAAAGACATCCGCTAATTTTGTTCAGTTGTTTATAAAAAATACTCACATCGTGCAAAATAGATAGTTACCATCCGCGAGAATTAACGTCCGACTTTAAGAGTTCCCAATAAAGCACCCAATTCTTTAATAAATCCATCCAAACTCTCAATTGGCTTTTTTACTCTTGTTGAGAGACTTTTTTCTTCATCTTCCACATAATTCAAGAAACTCTGTGCTTTTATACTTACACTTGGTGAAGTAAACAAAGCCAAACATCTACAAATATTCAAACGGAAATTGGTAAAAATCAAGCCTAGTATCATAATATCTTCTTTCTCACAAAGATTCTCATCACTTTCGTTATGTTTTAAATCGCGATATTGGATTAAGAGATCTTGCGCTTTATCCAAATAATCAATAATTCTCTGTTTTCTTTCATCATCACGTGGCAACATCAAAGGATCATGTAGAGCAGCCATTGTACGCAGTAAATTAACGAGGGTTGTTTCTATTCGTAACTTACTTTTTAGAGTTGTACGTTCTTCCTCAAGCTTTGACTTCGTCTTTTCAAGTTCTGACATCATATTTTCAAGCTCTTTCTTTTTTAACTCAATATCATCTGATAGCTTGTTCCAATCATCGTCATGTTTCTTCACTTGCATATATTGCCAAACACCTGCCATCAGCAATACCACGGCAAGGATCGCCAGCCAAAACCCTACCCAACTATTCAATCTATCAATACCAATATTGATATCCGTTTGATATTGGTCACGAATCATTCCCAACTCATTCTCCATAGAATCCAAACGTCGAGTATAGCTGGCAAACTTTACTGAATCTTGCTGGCTTATTTCCGTAGAAGGCTTTACTTCGCTATGAATCCATTTTATATTTTGCTCTACTGGAGTTATTGCGCTCCAGAAAAACACACAAGCAGCAACTGACAATAAGAGTAGGAGTAAGATGACAGTACCTTTCAAATAACAACCAGTTTCTTCTTTTTCCTTACACATTCTGATATATACTTTTATAAGAGTTTTTCTTTTTCAACATTTCTGCTTTCTCCGAATCTTTATAGATTTCATCTATCTCCTCCAATCTATACAACCTCCCTGTAACCAATGGGAATTGGTCTATTGTCATCGTTCCAATATCGGCATAGTTCAAACCTGTATACCCCCGCTTAAAAGATTGAAGCACCAAATCATCATGGGTCATCATAATCAATTGAAGAGACCTATCAAAACCTTTCATTAAGACATGTTCATTATATGCCTTTTTCATAAAATAGGCAAATTGCTCCAACTTGATGCTGTTTTCAAAATCGTTGGCATTAAAAACATCATCTATAACAATGGGAGCAGAAATTCGATGTTGCAACATCCAATAAAAAGAAATTGCCATTTTCATAGCCACGCAATACAACTTAAAACGAAATTCATTGAAATACTCATGAGGCGTGGTTACATATTTTGATTTTAAATTAGCATGAATCTCTAATTTAATATGTTCAATATCATCTACTGAATTAAATGTATATTCTTCACCATGATTAGAAAAGTAAGACATAATATGAGAGACAATATCACCATATTCTTGAATAAATTGTTTGACCAACTGTATTCGTAATTCATTCAATACTTGTTCTACATCTTCTAACAACTTAATATTTGTAGCAATAAAATCCTTATCCACATTTATCAATCCTATAGCTTGCAAATTATTCATCTCTTGTTGATTGTCAAATAGCTGGTTAAGTTTATCTAACTTTTGCCCAGTATTGGTCATATCCTTTACAATATTATAAAGTGCGCAATAAAGTCCAACGAGCTTTTGCCGTTTCTCCTCTATTCTGTTTTTCGAGTTCTCATTTATACCATCCTCCGTTACACCTGATATTAAAACACTTTCTTCAGTCTCTGTTTTAGATGGGATATCGGTCAATTCGCTCCAACGTTTCTCAAATAAGCGATGATACGATGAAACCTCGCTTAATTTTTGACTGTTATCTTCTACCTCTTTACTATCTTTATCCTTATCATATAGTAAAAGAGCCTCTTGCAAGTCTTTATATTCTGATTCTGAAAAAACAATTCCTTGATTGACCTTTTCTTGCTTCTCTTTCAATTGTATTATCAATTCACCTATTAATTGATAGCTTTCGTTTAGCCTTCCATATCCCATTTGTTCTAATATCCAAAAAAACAAGACCCCATCTTTTTTCATTTCATGAATATCCACATCCGAACAAAAAAACGCAGGAACTGCCAAAGGGCTACATTCAGGAGAGTCTTGATTTATCTGTTTTTTTAGTTCTTCTCCCTCTAAACTATACGATAATTGCCAGATACAATTTCCTCCATTTGTCCCCATCTTGAATCCAAAAGAGAAATAAGAATCAGAATCAGACGACAACAGTTTAGAATAACTTGAATATCCCATATAAATTTTCTCCAAAGCTGTATAAAGAGTACTCTTACCACTTCCATTCTGACCTACTAACAACAAAGAAGATATCTTACTTTGAGAATCAAGAAAAGATAAGCCATAATTGACATCTCCATCTGGATAAGTACGAAAATTATCGAATACAAGATGGGCTATACGACATTTCGCAGGAGCCTTATCAGTAATGGAATTACACGTTTTCTTCAAATCAGGAATACGCAGATTGGTTGAGGAAGTTACACAAAGGTTTCGGATGACCTTTTGTACTTCTTCATCCTTATCCTTTATATATTCCTCAACCCTCATCAAACATGAAGGATGCATCATTTCATTCTATAAATTAAAATTTGAGTATAACATTATTGATATACCCTTGAATTTTGAATTTGAATATTTTATCATGCCACAAATCCTTATTTGCATTTTCGGATGACATCAAAAAAGCAAACAAATCATCTGCTACTAAATATTCCTTTAAAGTATCAGACAAGTCATTTATATACGTAATGACATATTCTCGACCTTTATAGAATAGTGATACAAGAATATTTAGAACATTAACCATTTGCCAAACTTTCCACATATAAGGACGCAACTCTTCACGAACCATAGAGTTTTCATCCAGCAGAACAGAACTATTCAACTCATAGCGAGACAAAACTTCTCGATATTTATCTAAAAGATCTCTTAGCTTCCTATCGACCTCTTCCTTTTCTATGCTACTATCAAAAAGGATTGGTAAAGCTTGGAAAATTGCATCGGAAACATTTTGCAGTTTCATGCAAACATCATGTATGTCCATGATGTCCGACATAAAATAATTGATGGTATTGGAATAGATAAATGAAGCCTGTGATTTATTTCCCATCTCTGCCATTATATCTTTGACATACCCATTCATTGCTGCTTCCACCTCATTACTTAAAGTCGTATTTTTCACAAACTCTTTATCCTGTACCTGAGAGGCTACACTAACAAATTTACCGTCTTGCAATGTGAGCACATTCTTTGTCACGAGAAATTCCACAAGATTTTCCTGGATATTTTTCTTCGCACCACAATTCCCTAACAAAATGTTCAGACTCCACTCTTTAGAATCCAACTCAATAGGCAACACAAATTCTTCCTCCTCCAAGTCATCTCTGAAACGATGAAAAACAGCCGCAAGAACACCATTCAAGTTTTTCTTAATTACTTTATCAGATGATTCGTTGACATCTCCTAAGAGCATTTGCCTAATAACATGAACAACAAAACGACCAATATGGCTTATCAAAACGTTCTCATTTTCTCCTGAACGAAAAACCCGAACCCACTTGAAATTACCTGTACCGAGAATGTACTGTGGTACAATGCTTCCATTGTCAATTTGGACATCAACCCATTGGTGCATCTCTTTAGCAGAGATATCTTTTGTTTCAATATTATTGGCATTGCCCCAAATAAAATTCCACAAATATTGATAAGTATAACCAAAACGAAGACGTTCCTGTCTGTTGACACTGATATAACGAGACCCACGTTCTATCATCATTGTCTGATTGAAGAACATAGCAGAAAGAGCTTCTTTCATAGTCTTGCTATCAAAGACCATCTTTAGATTCGTCGCCTTTAATAAATCCGCCTCCATACTTGAAAGCCGAGAAGACTCAAAGACAATATTATCATATATGTTCTCTATATTATCAGAAATTGGCAATGTATAATATTGCTCGCTGCCAAGTGCTTCATTCCATGCACTAACTATTTCATCTGCAATTGTCTCGCTACCTAACAAGTAAACTAAGTTAGAAGAGTCTACATTTCTATGAACAATCTCACCTACAGTATTAAGGATAGCTTGTTCCACACTTCTTCTATAATAACAAAATGTATCTACAGAAGAGAAATAATTAAACAACACCACCGCTGTCCTTACAAGATTACGGTCGTTCATCTTTTGACTCCACAATTTTTCTGATATACCCTCCAATCGTTTAGCTATTTCACGCCATAGAGCGTTCACTTGGACAATATTCCCAAAAGATATAAATCTAAACAATCCAAGATTTGTCTGCATTAGTTCTGGTGCTATCGAAACAATAGAGATTTTGCAGCCATCCACAAATATTCTCAATTTGCGAAAAGTAGAATTCTTTACATCTGACAACAATACAGAAATGCTCTTGATTCCAATAGGACTATCTATCATATAGACCTTTTCCGAACCAAAAACCTCCTCTAATGAAAACTGAAGCTTATATATATCTACAGAATATTTTGTCTCATAGCATATTTCAGGAAACTCCACCTCCAGCGACTTTCCCAAACTACGCAAGTCCTTCATCACTTCCTTCACGAAGAAGTGACCATATCCCAAGCGAGCATCTTTTATCGCTTTTACCTCAACATCTCCAAAATCCAAAGATTCCTTGTCTTTGATACAAGAAAAAATTCCTTGTATATGTACCCTATTCTCTAATCCATAAACATCTATATATGATTCTATCTCTTCCTTCAATGCCAAAATCGTAGAACCAAAATATATAGCGTCATCAACAATAAATATGCGATAAGATTTATCTGATTTAGACCATATATTTTCAAACAAAAAAGGCAAAGCATGTTCGGTCATAACATTCAAATCCTTCAAGCCCATATTCTTTCTCAAATATTCGAGAAGCCTTGGACCTTTTCGAGACAATGCTATGACTATATCCGAATCTGAAGAGAAGATGGAAGAGTTCAAGTTCTTCACTATATCTTTCAGACTTTTGATATATGTTTCTTTATCCGTCATTGACGCTAAGGTGCTTTATAGGATAAACGAAATTTCAATATAAATATTGTAAACAATTCCCTTCCAGGCATTCCTTAGGTTCCTCAAATCTCAGTTTTATCCCTGTGATTCAAGTACTTAGAGGATTCCACATTACAATATTTCATATTTTTTATCCTTATCTCTTACTAAAGAGTGAGGTTTTTGATGCAAAAATAGGAATAATTTACGGATATTGCAAGTTTTGTTTATATCTTTTAACAGTAAGTTAAACATCACACCTACTTTACTTTCACAAACTTACACTCCACACAGCATGCCATTGCTACCAAACCTTCTATCAACACCAAGAAGCGCTTGTCCTTCGCACCCTTCACTCGCTGATAATACCCCTCGATGCCGGCAAGTGGACCATCGACGATGACCACCCTTGCATTCTTCCGAAGCTGCCCCATCGTTTGGGGAGTGAGAAACTCGGGCTCGTCATAACCGACCGATTCGTAAAAACGGACAAAGTCATCCATCTGCCTCTGCGGCACAACTATCGGAGACAAGGGATTTAGAATAAATTGCAGGATGTCCAGCCCCTTCTTCACTTTCATGATGCCATTATAGCTGTCATGCACGAAGACAAAGTTATGGACAGCCGGCTCCTCCCACATCACGATTTCACCCTCCCTAATCTCCTGCCTTTTCTTCATCGGGATAAAATTCTCTATCTGGTGAGCATCCAAGAGTGCCTTGGCCTTCATCTCCCGTCGAAAAGGAGAACTCATCGCATACCACAAGATTTCATTTGGATTGTGTACTAACCTCATGCCACTTTCTGTTTATTTTTCAAATTCTTCTTCTTCATCATATCCAATGAATATAAACGTTCCTTAGTCATATAGTATCACTTTTTCACATTCAACATTCTTTCATGCTCCATTATCTCCTCTTCCGTAAATCTCATTTTAATCAGTTTAGCAGGAATACCACCTATGATACTGTATGGAGGAAAGGACTTCGTGACCACAGCACCAGCAGCCACTACCGAACCATGCCCGATAGTCACACCTTTCAGGATAGTCACATTTGCACCACACCACACATCATCCTCGATGACGACAGGCTGGTCATATACATTCACCCCATCCACAAACTTATCCTCCACGGTAACATCCGCGATATATTTGCCCAAGATGTCAATACGATGATCACCAGTGATGATTGTAGGTTTCGGACCGAAAAGTACCTTCTTACCAATAGTACACGGTGCATCCGTACAATAGATAGTACTCCCTTTAGGAATCGAAGTACCATCCCCTACCGACAGGTTCCACAATCCCTTGAAATCCGAAGACATCGGACGGATATATACCCCCTTGCCACAGTGCTTCATGCACCGCTTCCATACAGGAGCCCACATTTTGTCCCACAAATAAGAAGGAACAAGACTTATCTTTTGTAGTAACATTAAAAAGCGATTTGCCATATTACACGAATAAACTTAATACCAGCTCTATTACAGGAGCCATATCGTAGTATTTGTATTGCGCCAATCTTCCACCAAAAATAACATCTGTCTCTTTTTCTGCGAGTTGACGATATTGTTCTGCAAGCAAGTTATTACGCTCATCATTTACAGGATAATAAGGTTCCATGCCTTCTTTGTATTCCGTAGAATACTCTTCTGAGACAACCGTCTTTGGACAATTATATACATCTTGACCGAACATCTCAAAATGCTTGTGTTCAATGACTCTTGTATAAGGAACCTCATGGCTGGTATAATTGACAACTGCATTTCCCTGATAATTTGGATTATTCTCAATACGTGTCTTAAAACTAACAGTTCGCCAGTCCAACTTTCCTAATGAATAGCCGAAGTATTCATCAATAGCTCCTGTATAAACCAGCTTATCTGCATAATTCTTCCAATCCTTATACGCTGAATGGAAGAAATCTTTGCCTGTCTTACATTCTATACCTTCCAGTAAACCGTCAATTAATTGATTATATCCTCCCACAGGGATACCCTGATATTTATCATTGAAATAGTTATTATCGAATACCAATCTCACAGGCAATCGCTTAATGATAAAAGCAGGCAATTCCGTACACTTCCTCCCCCATTGTTTCTCGGTATATTCCTTGATCAATTTCTCAAAGATGTCTTTACCCACCAAGCACAGGGCTTGTTCTTCCAGATTCTGAGGCTCACGCCCATTCAATGCTGCTAAAGCTTCTTTCTTCTGCTCTTCTATCTTAGCTTTTGCCTCTTCTGGAGTCAATACTCCCCACATCTGGTAGAAAGTATTCATATTAAAAGGAAGATTATAGAGTTTACCTTTATAATTAGCTACAGGGCAATTGGTATAGCGATTAAATTCCACAATAGAATTAACGAAATTCCAAACTTTTTTGTTAGAAGTATGGAAGATATGAGCACCATACTGGTGAACATTGATACCCTCCACTTTTTCACAATAGACATTTCCTCCTAAATGAGGTCGCTTATCTATTACCAAACATTTCATACCCGCTTTTTTAGCCAGATAAGCAAACGTTGCTCCGAACAAACCAGAGCCCACGATTAAATAATCATATTTCACAGTCATCAAACTAAAGTTTTATAAATGTCATGAAAATCCTCAACTCTTCGGTCCCATGTGAGCATTTCCTCAACCCACACCTTAGCCTTTTTCCCGATTTCCTTCAATTCTTGAGGATGTTCGTATGCCCAGAATAATTTCTCCGAAAAACGATTCATCGTTTCAGAATAAGAATCAGCCACATCAACTTTCAGCAATATTTCATCAGAGAACACATCCTGTCCGCCTGCATTAAAACAGATAGATGGGCATCCCAAGGCACAAGCCTCCAACACCGACATCGATCCCGAATCACGGAAAGCAGGATATACACTTAAAGAACAATTAGCCAACATTTTCAATAGTTCAGAACGCTGGATAAACGGAATCAACGTCACATGATTCTGGAGTCCCAACTCATCGACCCAGCCCATGACTTTCTTCTGCTCCTCTTCAAAACGAATACCGATAAGTTTAATACTCCATTTTTGCTGAATATTAGCACTCAACTTATCCATCAAAGCCACTTTTGCAGCTTTTAAGAAAATATGAATACCTTTCCAGTCCCATGCTTTACCAGCATAAATCATTTCAAAAGTATCCTGAGTTTCGTTTTGCGAAATATCAGCGAAATCCTTTTTGTCGAAAGCAATAGCAGGCATCAGCTCCAAACGGCTTTTATTCCCGTAAGGTTTTAGCCGATTCAAGTTCTCTTTGCAAGAGCATAGTATCACCTTGTTATTTTTCTTACGAGTATTAAACCACTTGAAAATTTTCAGATCTTTTCCTTTCTGCCGTATGCCCTCCTTTTTCACTGTATTAGGTTCCAAATCTTCCCAAAAAGCAGGAGCAATACATTCAGCACCACCAATTGATCCCATCACAAAAGGAATATCGAGCCAAAAACCAGGAGAAGGAGTACGATACTGATTAAAAGTCAGATGATGGAAAATATCAAAATGATAAATCTTATTCATCTTCCTTACAAATTTTCTAACCAACCATTGCCACAGCAAGTAGTTGATTTGCTCTCCCCAATTACTTTGCATTTCATTCTTATAAAACATCCAAGAAGGAATATCATAATATAAGAAATGTATATTCGCAAGAGAAGAATCATTAGCTAAAGCTTTTTCAATCTTCTCTTTACACCGAGATCTTGTCAGTACGAAAATTTGGTCTTCTGGATATTTTCGCGCCATCGTAGTAGGAACCATCCAGCCCACACCATATTCACTACCTGCCCCTGGTTCACAGGCGTAAGCAGACATTAATATTTTAAGCATAAAATTGAGATTTATCTATGATTCAAGTTATAGTTTTTTATATAGTTCATCAACACTCTCACTTATTTTCTCTGGCGAGAAAGTCCTCTCTCCGAAGCTCTTGGAATATTCAGCCATATCCCTGCAAAGCTCAGGAGATTCCATCAGCTTGCGAAGCTGCATGGTAAGAGCATCTGCATCATCAAATGGGAAAGTGAGGCAGTTCTTACCTTCTTCTATCACATCAGGCAGACCACCCACAGGAGTAGTTACTACAGCAATACCTCTTGCCCAGGCTTCCAACACCACCATAGGGAAACCCTCATGACGGGAGCACATACAATAGATGCTTGCTTTATTCCAAACATCCTCCTTTTGTTTGCCAGTGATATAACCTGTAAAGGTAACGCTGTCATCCAAACCCATAGTTTGAGCCATAGCCAGAAAGCGCTCCACTTCACCATTTCCCATGATAGTAACATGCCAGTCTGAAAAATCAGTCTTCAGATTTTTCCATGCCTTCAGAAGCAAATCGGGATGCTTGTTGTCGTTCAGAAAGGCAGCCATGATGATACTCTTCTCCTTGACAGAATAATCCACGGCAGGAGTAGGAGCACAGGCATTATAGATAACGGCAGTCTTGGCTTTCACAGTAGGGAACCATTCTGCAAAACACTTCTGCCACTTCTTTGCCAACAGCACCACACAGTCAGCCCTATTCAAGCACCATATAAACAATTTATTATGTGTATGATCCTCCAACTGATTTCCCATGTGGATATGCATGATTATCTTCTTTCTGCCAAGCAATGCTAATAAGAGTACAGGCATTTGAATAATCAGGCAAATCTTGTCAGGCACCGTATGGAAATGCACAATATCGTACTGCCATATCGTAAACAGTGCCTTGAAATAAGCCTTCACCGCATACCACAGCTTCACACCATATCCTCTTTGGATTTGCGTACCAAGCCATCCGCAATGATACTTCTCCCAGAAAGGCATCGTCTTCATCAGGCGCAGCACACTCGCCACGCCTCCACCACTCTGCTCGGCAGAGCCGACCATTAAAACTTTACTCATGATTTAGATTTTCTCTGCCAATTTCAGTTGTTCATTTTCACTATTTGCTGCCATTCGTCGCTTTTCCATCATCTCTTTCCTCATTTCCTCTCTCCTTCTCTGCTCCATCATATTTCTATTGGCATTCAGACACAATGCAATCAGCATACAATATCCCATACCCTTACCCGAGAGCCAGGAGGAGTCTGCCGTCTGCTCAATGGCAAGACAACAGAATGTTATCATCGCTACACGATAATATCGCATATCTACTATCTGATTGAAAGCTACTAACCTACGCTTCCAGAACCAGCAGAAGAAAAAGACACCGACAATACCCAACTGAGCCAATGTGGGATAGTAGGCATCACAGATAAAAAAGCCAGTATCAGGACTTAATCCCCAAATATCTGTCAAATGATATTCATAATAAAGCGGCGAATAATACTTCCAGGCACCATTGCAAGCAAAAGATCCCATACCAGAACCAAAAGGGAAATAGTCCCAAAGGATTTGCAGTGATGTCTTATAAGTCATAGGGCGGGCCAATTGATCGTTACTCAATCCTGAAACATAATAGACATCAAATTTTGTCCATGTTACCATCAAGATGATAGTTACTAACAAAACTGCGTATATAATAGTCTTGGGGGACTTAAAATTCAATCTGTTTTTAACAAAATAGACGAAACCTATAAAACAAACCACCTCGCCCATGAATTTAAACTTAGGTGCCATCATTCCTGTTAAAACCAACAAAAGAGCGATATTTCGGTTGCGTTTTGTTTCTTTAGTAAAGAGATACCATGACATACCCGTACATATAGACAACTGACCGAGAACAGGAAATTCTGCTTCTACCTGAGTATCTAAAGTCTGCGGATGATAAGCTATCCAAGAGAACAATGTTAAAACCATCGTTCCCAACATCCATTTCTTTTGCTTTTTTGTAAAGCGAGGATTCAATATCCATGTACAGAAAATAATAGAATAAGGACGAATTTCCTGCATCAAATCGAGCCAAACTGCCCCAGAAACATTAGCGCCAAAAAGAAGAGAATAAACGGTATAAAAGGCTATCAGACTAATACAAACCATAAACTCTTTCCATGGTCGCCTATTGACACTACGATTATTATTATACATCCACAATGTATAGACAAATAATAAAACAGTCATTGCCTCATCAACACTGGAAAAACCAGGTAAATCATTATAGGCTATACATGTAGGAAAATATATAATCCAATAAAGGGTGAAAAAACGTGCAATACCTTTCATCGTTATTTATTTTTAAGTTTTGCTTTCATCGTAAATAAAGCAAGCAAAAGTTTTTCTGGAATTATTCGCTTAACAATTTCTTTCATCGAGAATTTCTTATCCACCCAAGTTCCCGCATAATGGTGTATCGTTCGAGTATTCTTCTCTACATGAATACGACCCGTTGTCACATTGATAGGACAAAAAAACTCAGAAGGATATATAAAGCAACCTGCTACTTCCTGTATACCAGCCACATTCTTTAAACCATTTTCACGAAGCACCTGCGTTGCAATATGCACCACGGTTATTTGATTTTTCATTATTGCTTCATGCACAAAATGCTTACCCTCATAAAAATCAAGCATTTTTTTGATAATGCCGAGGCCTGGGGCCACCCCCATGCCGAGGCCTGGGTTGACGCTCGCTTCGCTCGCGTCAGCCTTTAACTGCGGCTTAGGATCAGTTTCAAACCCCATAAAGTTTCCTCTTTCTATAATATCATCCATAGGTCGAATCACCTCCACATCAGTATCAACGTAGATTCCGCCATATTGATACAAAATCCAGAAACGGGCATAATCACTCACAAAAGCATATTTCTTTGCTTGATATGCTTCAGCAGTATAAGGAATGATATTCACATCGAAATTATCTTCATTCCACTCCTTTATTTCATAATCAGGCAAATACTTCTTCCAAGAAGCAATGCACTTCTGTGCAAGTTCAGGCAATGGTCCTCGCCCAAACCAGCAATAATGAATTATTTTTGGTATCATGTATTATATCTATATTTTCAAAATCTCAAACTTCTCAAACAAGAAGAAAAATTACACATTTATAATATTCTTACCTACTTCCCTTCCGCATCTTTCTGAGACAAAAGACTTTGAAGCATACTCTTTATCACAAAACAAAACTCCGTATGCATTCCATCTTTATCAAGATTCATGATGGAGTCAAGACGCTGGCGCAGTTCTTCATCAGGAAGCAAATTACCATCTTCATCATAAATCTCACCATCAATAGCAGCCTCTCTACGCCTGTTTAACCATTTACAATTAAGATTCAGCGTATCAACATCTTTTTGTGCTTTGTCATCAGCACCCACAACTCCACCGAACTCATCATACTTAAAGAACTGCTGGCAATCTTCCTGCAAAGGCGTAATAGTCAGCATTTCGGACTCTTTCGCCTTATCACAATGAAAAAAACTCTTTTTCTCTTTCTTTGGGGCAGCCATTCTTCCTTGTTCTTCCTCGATAGTCGGACGGCAAGAAAGCAGAAAATTTTCATATTCCCCAGCCAGCATGCGGTTTTTATCTTTTGGGAAAACATGTTCTACCACATATTGTGGATGATTAGGATATTCCAACCTACACCCACAATAGCAACAGATTCCACCCTGTTCTTTAAACATCCACTCTTTAAGATCTTTGAAAGTGCTAAAACTCTTGACCAAGTCATACACGTCAGGACCTTGCAGCGAAGGATGTATAGAATTATCAGCAAGGCTTTCTTTGTCTAATTGGTTTTCAGCCAATTCTTCTTCATAAGCTACAACCTCACAAGCCTCGAAGTTTTTTTCTATATATTTCATACAGTTCTGCTTTCAAGTCTATTGATTATTGAACGAATCTTCACCAAAGAAGGCTGATCTGGCGATGTTATCGTTTCCAAGACAGCAAGCCGCTCTTTTGCCTCCTCCAACTTACGCATACTTACGAGTTGCTGAATATCCTTCAACTTCTGTTCTACCGAACTGTCACGAGTACCAACCATCATCTCTTCTTCCAAGATCAAATTGGAATCGAGTCCATAAGTCCTCAGTTCCATATGCTCATACTGATGCGTCTCATGATTGTACCACAAACGATACACCACATTCTCATCCGTATTCTCTACCGAAGAAATAACAAGCGGAGCATGGGTACTTACAATAAACTGAACATTAGGAAACGTTGTGTGTAAAGCTTTCAGCACTTTACTCTGCAGAGCAGGATGAAGATGCTCATCTATCTCATCAATAATCACAGTGCCATGGGTATGCATAAATGCTTCATCGCCCAGCATCGTCTTATTCAACAAAGCGCACCTTATAGCTATATCAACCACAATATTGACCAATCGCTTATATCCATCAGAAAGCATGGAAGACTCAACAAATCTACCATCCGTATACTTAAAATACACCTTTCCCCTTACAGGTCTAAGCACCATCTCTTCAATAATGTTACAGCCATCTGCTCCTAAGCATTTTTGAATTGCTTTTTTCACACAATTAATTTCCTGCTCTCCGCTTTCAGCCTCTTGCAAAACCAGCAATCGTTCAAGCCAGTAATCAAATAGTCCACGGCAGTCATAGCATTCAAAATAACCAAAGGATGGTTTTTGTGCATATTCTTTAAACTTATTTCTGTCAATCTTACGAGATGCGTGAATATCTTCTGTTGTAAAACAAGCATATACTGGCAAGACATTGTTTTGTACAAACGAATCACCCTGCTTAACATGAGAATTAGAATACAACTGAGCAGCATAATTTTTCAAAGGAACTAACCCTTGAATCAGATTACGGCTGTTTTTCTTTGACTTTTTCTCAAGATGTAATTCTGTAGAATAATCAAAATCTATCGTCTCACCTTCAGCATCTATGATAGGATAAATATCCGAAAGACCAAGATGAAAAGAAATCGCTATTGGAGCTTCTGGGAGTATGGTATTATTAGCATCAACATTCATCTTAAAATCCGCATCATCCACACTCTTCCATACAGTATTGTCATCACTATACCCACAAAACAAGGAGTTAGCGACAAAATTACACGCCCGAATAAGAGAGGTTTTTCCACTTGAGTTGTCACCTATCAAAAGGTTGATTCCCTTGCGAAAAACCATCGTTTTATCGTCATAGCAACGGAAATTGCTTATTCTAATATCCTTCATCTTATATATCTTATTTGATTACTATGTGCAAAGATATGTTTTTTCTGACAAATCGCCAAATTATTATCATGAATATATCAATTGTGTACAATAGAAGTTCAAATAAACTTACCATATTATAGCAAAGACTAAAACAAAGTCATTGCAGGCTGCATGGCACCTACAGAAGCATAAAGATTATCCAAATTCGCCTTCATACTTGTCCGACTCATCTTTAAAGGATAAGCCCCATTCTGCAAAAGTCGTTTATTTCCTAAAGCAGAAACGGGGAACTCTGCATACTGCGGAACAAACAGTTTCTTGCCTTTCTCTATAGACTTTAAGCCTGCATCCAAACTTCCACCTTTCTCGCCGGCCTCAATGACCAACATTGCTTGACTCAATGCAATGATAGTGCGATTTCTCTGCATAGCCCTTGATACTTGCCATTTAGCAAATGGCTCAAATTCACTAACGACTAATATACGATTCCAATCCCATACCGACTTTAGCTCTTTTTTTATATAAAAAGAACTAATTCCTTCTGGTAAGACCATAATCGTAGAAGCACCTCGTTCCAATGCCGTTTTGTGCGCAACCATATCCACACCATTGGCATAGCCAGAAACCAAACAGAAATCATTGTCAGCCAACTGACTTGCCACATCTTCTGCTATAGCCATTCCTTTTTCAGAGACCTTTCGGGATCCACTAAATCCTATTTTGTGCTTGTTCAACAAGTCTAAGTTTCCCGCTAAAGACAAGACGGTAGGAGAAGCAATCCCCATATCTTGCAATATTTCTTTAGGATATTTATCGTCGAATATTGACAAGAATGTCGAATCATCTATATCAATATCTAATTTAAGGTCTTTCAAGAATGTTTCTTTCTGAGCTTCATTCAAACAAGCACAAATATTCTCTTGCAACTCCTCTGTAGAAGCCACCTTATTTCTTAAATTAGACAGCAAATTATTAGCTCTTACAGGTCCCATTCCTTTTACTGCCAACAAACGGTATAGCACCTTTACTGCTTCTATGTTAGACCAATCCATCATATCACTTATTACTCAAAGATTTCACCAAAGTTACACCAAACACACGAGAGACACCAAGTTCTTTAAGACGCATCGCTACATACTGCATAGTCAGCCCTGAGTTATACAAGTCATCAACGAGCATAACATTTTTACCTTTCAAATCAACCGCTTCCGAAACTTTCAAATTGGATTTAAGCAAAGCTTCCAACTTTTCATCAAGTGTCTCAGCATTTTTTATTTCAGAAGACTTCTCCCAGGAAACATTGTCAGAAATATCCTCAAAAACAAATCCTTTCAATCCTCTAACAATATCTTTCATGAAAGGGTGGTTGCTTGGTATCACACAAACATAATCTACCTCCTTAAAATATGGTAATTTTTCCAAGGTTTCTTGAAAGATTTGAATAATATCACTTATTTTTTGCTGATAATCTATTTCATCAGCCCTATATTTCACAAGATACTCCAACTCTCCCAATTCTGTCCTCTGTTTAGAATCCGACATATTCATGGAAAGCGAGATAGACAAATCCAAACAATCACGCAAGAAGACTATATTTTTAAATTTATCCATAAAAGACTGAATTTCCAAGAACTCTCGTTCCGTATCGACACGCCGATAAATCTTACCAGTCGTATTATTAAGAAACAACTTAAAGCCAGAACCTAATTCTTTTTTCAACATAGGCCCAACCGTCTTATCAAAAGGAATATTGAACCAACCATAAGGTGTTTCCGCCGTTTCTTTTCTAAGAGCATGAGAATGAGTTGTGGCAAAATGGATGCGCTTAGCATTTTCATCATCAGCCATAAATCTCTTGATACCCTCCAAGTTTATAGAATCAGAAGGCACACCTAAGAATTTAAAATTTCCCAATATCATATAAGTCTCCTTTTTATAGCTTGAATAATCCAACCGCAAATTTAAAGAAAAGATTTGATAAGTCCAAGTTTTACAACAAGAAAATGATTCCACACTCGATATACGACATTAATCAAGGAATCAAATCAGGCATGTTTCATATCGCTTCGGAATCTCCTGAAATTTCGCTTTTTTATAAACAATAGCATGTTATATCTTTAGTTGTGAATACTTATTTACCAAACAACAATGCACTTTTATCTATCAAAGAAGCGACCTTTCTTTCATACACTTTATCTTGTTCTGTCAGTTTCCCTACCAACAAAGTAGACTGGGGATCATGCGCCTTCGCCTTACGATTAACAATCACTTGGTTGAAGTTAGCATAACAGTAGACACAGTGATGACAACACGTATTATATTCACCAATATCAATGCTCTCCACGCACCCACATTCTTTCCGTTGATTCTTATCTTTCTTTAATAGAAGTGGATACCCTACTAAGGATGAAATCAGTTTCGAATCAACACAACTACCATGTTCTATGCCATATTCATCTAAGTCTATACTTTCAGCACAACTTTGTATAGTAAACCCATAGAATTTCGCTATAGGAACTATTTCTTTAATTACTTTGTTAATTTCATCCAAATTGGGTTCACGAATTTTCAATCCGTCAATATTAGACAGCACTTTCTTATATAAGTCCACAAAACTTATAACACATCTTGTAGAATACCCTTTCAATCGTTTTGCTATCTCTTCAAAATACTTAATATGATAAGAAGCATCTATAATGTCAGACAACAAAATTGGATCATAACGCCAAATTACCCTATTGATACCTATTTTATCAGACAAAGCCTTAAAGGTATCAAATATATTATATTTCTTGGGTACTTCCTCTTCTATAAGTTTATCGTATGGATTTACAGTAAACTGAAAATAATACTTATAATCAGACAACTCGTTCATACGAGATAACATTGGTTTTGGATTCTTTGTCCAGAAAACAATACAATCTACCACGTCCGGTGTAATCTTTACACGACTCACCCTATGAATGTTCATGGGATTGCGAACATCCACGAAACCTGCATTAATTCGATTGAAAAACCATTCTGAATAAAAAGCAGGAATATCCGTTCTACGACTTACACTGAGTATCATAATTATAGCTGATATAACAAAATATTTGTTTCGAATTACATGAATGGATATAGTTAACAGGACTATTAGAATTCACATTAAAAAGCAATAAATCTGAAGGATGATAAGTCCACTTTAGGTTTCCAAGTTTTTTATCACGACAAAAATGATAGTTATGCTGAGATATAGAACAACCATAAACTTTTAATTTTTCGATAATATTAAGCATCATCTGTAATCCAGAATCCAAGGGAGCATCTCCACCAAAAAAGTTTATATCATTAAAGAAGATACTTTTTACTTCATTACGAAAAATAAAATCCACTATTTCATTAACAAACTTTTGCCTTTGGTCCAAATTACAGAATTTAACAATGTCTGAAAGCAAATAATTCAAGACCAACATATTAATTTTATCATAAGGTATATTTGCAACAAATAGATTTTCACAATGAAAATTGATGGTATGGCAGGAATTAAGAAATTCATTTTTATTCAATTCCTGTACTTCATTCCATATTGGGTTCAAATCAAAGCCTTCGTACTTTAAACAAATATCTGGAAGTTTTTTTTGTATATAATCGACAAATCCAAACACCTCAGAACCAGGCCCACAACCTAATGAATATACAACAAAGTCTTGTTTTTTTACATTATTTGTCGAAAAAGTTTGCATGAGGCATTCTATTTCCGACGCGAAACGATAAAAATATTTGAGCACATAATGAAATGTTATTTTCCGGCATTCATATGTAAACAATCCTTTTCCTCTTTGTATTTGACCCAAACAAGAGCTACAATTAGACTCTCCACATTTCATTTGCGTGCAATAATGCCCATGAACACAACTATCTACGCATTTCCCACAATTCTGATATTTATCAATACACAATTGAATAAAATTATCAAATTCTTGCATAATATATCATTTAAATAAAATCTAAATACTTGGATAAAAGCAATCAGTAGCAATATGCTTATACCGCTCAGATGGCTGATTTATATTTTCTGGAATTTTACCAATAATCGTACGATTCTCTTCCAAACGATACCAAAGTTTAGCTTTTTCCAATTCCAAAAGATCATCAACAACATCTTTTCTCATAAAGAAAAAGAAATCAGAATCATTAACATAATATGCGGACACTTCCTCCTCATTAAGAAAATAGGAAAGACTATCTAAATTAAATTCCAAGCCTAATGATTTACATACCTTCCTTGAAAGACAAACGAAACTTTTATATTTGAATCTATCGGAGTTCCAGGAAGAAAAATCATATTTTATCATCAAACTTTCATCCGACATGTCTTCAAAATCATTTTGAGTAAATTCCAAATCACGCCAAGTTAAGTCGCTCATAAAGGCATGATCGTGCTCTTTCGGCACCTTGATATATGTATTTTCCAAGGAATTCAATATCGTATTTTTAGGTACTATTTGAGATATCCAACTTAAATAGATGTCCGAATATTTATCTTCTATTGTCTGGTTGCATGAGCCGTAAAGAAGTACCCACTGACCTTTTCTTTTAGGAAGTTTTACCTCTATCTGTTCTTTCTGCCAATCCGTATATGCTCCATTTATCCATTCTGATAAATTTTCAATATTTCGAGGTAACAACGACTGAAAGACAAAACTTCTTTTTACAGGAATCTTTGGAAAAGAAGGATCTATTTCTATTAAATCCGTTCTGAATGTACCTTCATACTCATTATTAAGTTTTTGGTTGAGCAACAACCATCCATAAAGTTCATACAAAGCTTCTCTACCATACTTAAAAGCATAATTGTGCTTATATTGGTGTCGATAACTTACCTTCTCGTTTTCTGAATTTTGCAATATAGAACAAGCCTCTTCATCAAGCCCAAACTCTTCCGCCTTACTTTGCAACATACCATAGATTTGTGACTGTGTAAACGAAGCAAGAAAGTCATATCCATCAGTAAATAAAGGCCTTATAAAGCACTTATCGTAATCATAATCAAATACAGAAAATAGCCCCCATTCCTTTGTTACATTACCAGACCATTCCATATTAGCATGTTGGTAGAATAACATCCTATCATATAACAAGCCATAATTATCTTCAGCATAACTATAAAGCGTTTCCAAATCATCCAACAAAACAACATTGGTAGTTGGATGACTCTTCAAATAATCAGCCAAATGCCCAATACAACATTTTACAACAATCTCATCTTTTGAATATAAAGCTACTCCTGTTATACAAGAGATTACAGATTCCCGAATGAAGGGATCTCTTATTTCCAACAAAGAAAAGCATATATTCAAACAAGATTTAGGATGAATTTTGATAATATCAAATGCACATTTACTAAACTTTTCACGGAACTCTTTATCTGTAATTCCACACATCATTAAAGAATATGCCACCAAATCCTCATACTGATAGTTTTTTGAAATAAACTTGTCATGTAAAATTGAATAGGCATTTTGCAAAATATCATAAAACGAGAATTTGCTATTCCAGTATTTATCAAGTACTTGACAGTTTATTCTTACAAAGAAAGGAATAAATAAAGAAAAGTATGCAATATGAAGTGATTTTATCTTTTCTACCCATGCATTACAAAGGTTTTCTATTATATTTATTCCACATTCCTTTTCTGAAATATAAGATATAAAAGAATTACGTCCATGTTCAGAAGGAAGCAATACGTCTAAATTATCTATTGCTGCAATTACAACTTTATCATTAGGAGTAATTTCAAACCATTCCTTTTTAAAATAAATCGGAATTAAATAAAAGAGACTTTTTATAATGTCTTCTGCCAACGTATGATGGTTCTTACCAAAAAACTTATTTAAATTGTCTTGAATAAACAATTTGAATTCATCTTCATTTTTGTAATTTGACAAAATACTTTTTGCTATATAATATCCTGCAATCATATCATAGGTAAATTGCACTTGGGTTTCTCCATTATTTTTATCCAATGTGAAACACAAACCTTCGTTGATAAGACTATCTGTGCTATCAGCAAAGTATATTGCAAACTGATCATAAAAATCAAGAAAGCGAGTATTATTTTCAAACAAGAGAAACGAAACAGCATTCAGTTGAGTTTCAAGATCATGTTTTTTTATCAAGTCAACTCTTCCTTTACTCTTTGATACATTTGAAAGTAACAACTTGCTATACTCCTCCATGCATGACACCAAAGAACAATTGTTTACAACAAGATTTTCTTTTCCTTTATTCACGACGCAGAAAATTTTCAACATCAACGGATTATTAAATGCTAGTACATTTTGCAACGTAGCTTTTCTAATCTTGTATTTATTGAAATATTTATCAATTGTTTGCTGTAAGTTTTCTTCAACCAAGCCATCTAACAATACATAATGATCTATTTTTTTGTAATCATCAACTCCATATACAGATTGTAAAATAATCGGTTTTATCACGACATGTCGTTATCAGCATCAAATGAACATGTTTCTTAATTTGCAGTTTTAGAGCTGGTAACTCTTGTTCCCATATATTTTCATTTGGAGCAGTTTCGTTCAATCCATCTATTATAATGGGCAGTTTACAATGGTACAACTCAGCCATGAAATCCAGGACTTCGAGAACATCAGAAAAAGACATATTTCCTGAAACGCCTATTTTTTCTAAAATTAAAGACTGGACGCTTTGGCAATTTCTAAAAGTACTTCCCATAAAGAACAAAACAGGAAGTTTTCTTTCCAACATATTCCTCGCCAACGAACATGCTAAATGAGTTTTTCCATATCCTGGCTTAGCAAAGACAGAAAATTCATTTCTATTCAACAACATCAAGAAGGAAAGTAAGTTTTCGTTCGAGAATTGCGAATCTATTGTCAGCATACTCTCAAGAGAACGTACATTATATATCAATCTATCCATATACGACTGTATCAAGCCATACTCGCTATCTGCTTGAATCATTTTTCGAGTTTCCTCATTAAGTATCACAACTCGCTGGTGCCGGCTCCTTTGGTAGTCCTGAAGCTTAGCCAACAATTCGTCAAACTTAAGAATAACGTCATCTTTCTCTATATAGCAAGAATACAATGAATCTATCAATTGATAACGCATACTGCAATCAAGTAAATATCCCTTTTTAAATTCATCTGTCAACTTATCATATCCCCAGCTATTTTCTTCTAATATTGGATATTTTCTATCTTTGTCTGCATGTTTTTTCAGTTTATTGATTATGCTTTTAATTTTTTGTATTGCAATATTTTCATCAACAATACCCAATAAAGACTTTTCAAAATCAGAAGCAGTATGAAGTTCTACATCAAATTTTTGTTTTAGGACTTCCAATGTCAGTGTAGATATATCATTCAATGTTGCTATTTCTATTTGTTTTTCACCGAAATAGTACTGAATGATTTTATTAAATCTGTTAGTATCTTTCAAAAAGAAATCCTCAAAAATATCTTTATGCCAACTGCAAAAGTCACAATCGGCATCAATCAATTTCAAGCCTAATAAAAGTTTGTCCCATTCCTTTTGCACAAAGCTGCCAGGAGTACAGATTATCCAAAGTTTTACATTAGGACGGTAAGTCTTGGTCTTTTTAAACCCCTCAACAAGTTCATTCTTGTGATCTGCGCCAAGAGGCGAATTACTATCATCATTAGAACCTCTCCAATATTTGGCTTGCCAGCCTAAGACATCACCTACCAGATATTTCTTTCCCTCATATTCTAATGGTTTATTTAATTCAATATAGAATTCTGAGCCTGGCGTATTATAGAAATACTCTACACGTCCATAACCATTAAACATCTGTGATGCGAGATGAAAACAAAAGAGTTCAAATTCCAATCTCTCACCTTTACGGGTTTTGAGACATTCCCAATCAATAATTTCTTTCATGACAAATTGTTATTTGAGGGTAATACGGACATCCACCATGACACAAGTTTTTTGCCTTACAATCTACAATACAATTGTTCATATACTTATCACGAAACGCAGCAAACTTATTGTTCCAAATTTCATAGAAATCATACTTCCTTAAGCTATAGGCATCTTTTCCATTACTGAATGAACAAGGAGATACCTTCATTTCGTGATCTATATAAACAGAAAAAAAAGCACCTTCACAAGTATCTATTAATTGTGGGGGTACATTACAATATCTTAATAACATTGGAACAAAACATGCATCAAAACCTATACGAGGTCTTACTCTAGAAGAATCTGCTATCAAAGAAATAAACCTACTAAAAGAATTTCCATCCTTTATTACATTGCGTGCCTTAGCTCGACCAGCAGGTTTATAGGTTAAAAAGACTATCGCATTAACTCGAATAAAATAATCATTAAAATGCCCTTGTAATATTTGACAAGCCTCTTCTAAGTTTTCGCTCGATAATACATAATGAATGTTTGTCTTAATATTAGCATCAGCAAGCATTGTCAGTCTTGTTTTATCCAGTTCATCGACAGAACTTACGGACAAAGCTACAGCACCCACTTTATTCTTCAACTTCAGGCAAATATCCGGAGTAAGAAAGATACCATTTGTCGTAAAATTGGGCACGATGTTCCTTTTGCAGGTTTCATCTATAATCCTAAGGAAATCAGGATGTTCAAGGGGTTCACCACCGCCTAAGGCAACTTGAAAGACATTGCCATATCTTGGATGACACATAGCATCCAGCACACGACAATAATCATTCAAAGACATAAACTCATAGTTTATACGACTATCTTTATAACAGAAAGAACATCCCTTTGAACAATGATTAGATATAGAAATATCTGCCAATTCTGGAACGGGAGCCCAAATAGGATTATCATCTAACGTTGCTCCCCATCTCATTGTTATACCATTTTGAGCATCTGCTATAAAATGGTAATCACCAATATGCCTTTCCAACATCATTAATATTGCTCAACTTGAGTTGCACCAAATCCATTCAGCAAGTTACTCAATTTCTTATTTTGAAGCAACTCTCCTTTGATATATGCAAACAAATCTGTTTCATTCATTTTCAAAGGATCAGAATTGTCGCCATTCTTTTCCAGTATTTCTTTTGTGACACTACTTCCATCATCATCGTTAAACTCTATAAGACAAGAATAAATCTCATGATTATGCAGGTAATTAACGGTGCCATTCTCTAAGAGATAATCTCTCATGGCTTCAGCCAATCTAATTGTTCCCTTCATAGTTTCCGACTCTTGAAAATTCTTAATGAAACAATCCACCATGCTTAAATCCATAGTCACAATGTAGCTCACAGAACTACTATTTGTAACAAAATCAGTACGCATTTTCATATTATACTCAATATTGTTGTTAAAGAATAAAACAAAGTCTCAGAACATTTCTTAATCACATTTAAACATCGTGATTATCGATTTTTCACTTCATTATACATTGATAATATAAATTAGACAATTCTCCGATCAACCATTTCATTCTCACATCCCAGCTTCCCAGTTTCTCTGCCGTTTCACGATTCTTATCGACAAGGGCTTGATAGTCTTCAATATGTTCTATCACATCAGCAATCTGTTCTTCTGGCGAGATTTTATCACTCAACTCTATCACAGGATTATACCCGATAAAGTCAATGAGTTCTTGCGGAGCATGCCCCACCATGACGATTCTTGAGAACATACATTCCCAATAGCGCTGCGTAAGAGTTTCTATATCACCGGCAATCTCTGGCTGAGTGCTGCTTCGAGGCAAAGCAATAGTCACCTTTGCATTCCCCATCGCTTCATATAGCTGCTCATTGGTATAGATGAACTTACCATTCTTCTTCGTACAGACATGATTTAATTTGCGATTCTTGTTATCAATGACTGACTCCAATTGATCAACCTTAAATACCTTATCATTGGAACGTCCAAACTCCAACAAATCAATATTTCTATCTTTTAAAAGCATGCCTTTCTGATAAACGGAATCATCCACAGCTTCGGGACACCAGATAACATTTATTTTTTGACATCCCTCGTTCTTCCCCGAAAAACGTTCTTGCATTTTCTCTGCAGTCTGGCGAGAAGTAAAGATAGCAGTCTGCACCTGATGCCTACGCAGCCATTTACAAGTCTTCTCAAAATAGCAAGGCCAACAATCCCAAAACATGGGAACTACCTCATAGCGAGCATAATCGGGAAAGGAATCAAACTTCAGCGACACAGGCTCCACGAATCTCAGCCTCGCCTCCTTACTGCTTTTCCAAATCGCAGGCAACTCCCAACGATAGGCTGCACCATGGAGCCACCGCCAAGGGTAATGCGCTTGCGCCACTTCTCCCCCATTCCACTTCCACGCCTCATACGGCATCATCTTGAAATTCAAGAAACCTGGGTGAACGAAAGGCGAAACCGCCGTCAATATCTTTTTCATAGTTTATCTTGCATTATCTGGTGATAAGTCCTCAACAACTCTTCCACAATCTTCCCCTTATCATGTCTTACCTTTGCCTCTTCTCTCGCTTGCTTGCCAATCGTCACATTCTCCTCCTTATCGTCAATCATTCTGCCGACATAGTAAGCAGCCATATAAGGATCAGTAACTGGATAGAGGAAACCTGTCTTGCCATGCTCCACCATTGAGTCTGTGCCCCCCACTCTACTCGCTACCACAGGGATTCCTGTCAACTGCGCCTCACCCACAGAGTTTGGACTGTTCTCCACGTATGACGGATGGAAGTACAAGGTGCTACCTAACAAGGCATCACGGATATCCTCAGCTGATGCAACACCACGGAGGTTAATATTCAAGTCCTTGTGCCTCAAACCAACATGCTTCTCCATGAAATCAGGCTGCACATTGCCAAACACATTCCACTCGAAATCCAAGTGCATCTCGTTCTTCAAGATATTTGCCACCTTCAAAATCACATCATAGCCCTTGTAAGTAGGGAAAGAAATCGTAGAGATAATGACAGGCTTGATTGGTAAGCGTCTCTCCTTCTCCTCATAGAATACATCTCTGAGAATCTCTCCACCATAATGATATTGCGCTTTCGGATTTAGCACAGCCATAGCTTGCCTGTCCCAATCAGTACGACCGATTACATGAGGCACAGCCTTCAATATCGCCTTCTCACGATACACACTGCGATGCCAATAGGCAAGATACTGATAGTTATGATACTTCCCCTTCAACCCCTTTCCACTCATATAATACTGCCATTTCGAAACCGATGGTGGAAGGTATATATATATAGAGAGAGAGAGAAACCCCTGGATGTGAAGTATAGTCGGAATGTCGACAGTCACCCTTGCAGCCAGTCCTTGATACAACTCCGAACCAAAGATGTGGATGACATCTGGCTTGAAGTCATCTATCACTTTCTTGAACTTCTCCTCGTAATAAGGCCAAAGCACCTCGTCTCGCTTCACATCGTGAATTTTCCACAAGTCAATGATTTTGTCCTTGCGAGACTTCCGATGATTGGGCACAGGATAGTAAGCCACACCATCTTGCTTCACTTTTTCTGGCTCACCATCTTGGCAGAAAGAAATGCCAAGCGTAATATTCTCACACTTCATAATCTCTTTTTGCACGGAAGCGACCCATCCACCACCGTTATATCCTCCTTGGGAGGCATGGCTCGGAACATAAAGTCCAGAGCCACCAATCCATAAAACTCTCATCAGATAAACTTATTTAAAGAATTTGCCAAACCAGTTCAATAGTTTGTACATCAACAACCAATCATATCGCTTATACATCTTGGAATAATGCGATTTTCCATATTCGGGATAAAGCTCTCGCTCCTCCAAGAAAGTGCGATACACACACATCTTACGCCAAAAACCTCCTTTAGAGAAATCCAAATATGCAAAATAATCTTCCATCACATCTTTGCGAGGATGACTTGCGGCAGAGAAATCACAATTCACAATCATCGTAGCTTTCTTACAGGAATATACCTTAGCCTCAGAAAACAATCTGATGAGCAGTTCCGCATCCTCAAATCGTCTAATTTTCTCATTATAAGGATGCTTTTGCAACAAGGTCTTTCTGAAAGCAGCACGCCCTTCTCCTGGTGACACCAATCTATAGAAACACTTCTTGAAAGGATTCTTGATATAGCCCTCCAATGGATGATACCCAAGTTTCTCTTGCGTCCCCATACGCACATAGCGATTGCAATCGATAATATCTACATCTTGATGTTCTACAATGATACCCTTGAAAATAGATAAAGCATTAGGGAGCAACTCGTCATCCGCATCCAGAAAAACGATCCAGTCTCCACTGGCATGACCAACACCTGTATTGCGAGCCTTACTCGGTCCAGCATTAGGCTGCTTGAATAGTTTGAGCCTTGCATCCTCGATACCTTCTACGATTTCCACGCTTTTATCCGTAGAACCATCATCCACGACCACAATTTCGAAGTCAGTGTAACTCTGGTTCAAGACACTTTGCAAACTTTGAGCAATGCTTTTCTCCTTATTATATAAAGGTATGACTACCGAAATAAAAGGTTTGTCTGTCATATATGTTATTTTAAGTTAGTTTTCAAGAATTCAAAACTTGCCTTCCGCAGTTCCGTCAATCGATGATTGACATCACTCCAGTCAATAGCTGAAAAGACTGGTTGCAACTCATCACTCACGATTCGCTCCATCAGTCCCAACTGTGACAGCAGGGAAAGGTAGCGATCATTGCCACCACTCGGATTCATCACGATGGAGAAAGGTTTGTTGAAGATGATTGAGAACACCATACCGTGGAAAGAATCAGTGACCACATAGTCGGCATCGCGGAACTCCGCAAACCAATCCTCTATCGTGTCCTCCTTCTTTACCTTTCTGCCTGCCTGCTTCACGATTATCGAAAGTCCCATCGCCTCTGCCACTTTCTCTGCCACGGCAAGCACTCCCTCGCTCACCACCAAGGAATAGACAAAGATATGTTTCTCCTTTTTGGGTACATCATGGCAGACCTTACCATAATCCTCCTTGTTCAACAGCAAGGTTGGGTCGAGCACCAAAGTGGCATCCACCCCAAAGTGCTCCTTGCACAAATCGACACCCGAAGCCTCACGAACGGAGATGGCATCAAATCGTTTCGCCAACTTGCCACACATCCGCTCTTGCTCCTCCGTGTATTCCCATTCCTTGCAACCAAAAGAGGCTGCGTATGAGATTTTCTTCACATCATCGCCTGCAAAGTCCAAGAACATATTGCCCAGGCGAGGTCCCAGATTGAAGGCTGGTCGCCAAACTTGGTCGCTTCCCACGACATAAGCATCCAAGCCATATTTCTGAGTCAAGTCGGGTGTAAAATCATTGACCGTCACCGAACGAATATTTTTCAGTACGAACTTGATGAAATTCTTGTTGCCGATACGCCCCTGATAAGTGGGATAAACAGGAAGTCCTTTCAAGGAGTGGTTCTTCAAGACATGCTTGGCAGAGCGCAAGAACCATCTCGTTCTGCTATAACAAGTGTCGTGCTCGAAAGTAAGTGGATCGTGTCCCAACTTCAGCAGCACCTGTTGGAGCGCAAAGTTTTGGATGATACCACCATAGTTCAGCAAGAAATGCTGCGTCAATATTCCAATTTTCATAATTTCAAGTGAGAGATAAGTGTACGGATGAATCTTGCCAAAGCGAAATGCCCATGAATAGCAAAATTCACGATTTTATTTTTGTATCCCATTCCAAGGGATAAGATTTCTGGATGTTTTAGAAATGTCTCATACCATTTGTGCTTATCGAATAAGCCACGGCGCAAGGTGATATAAGCCAGTTGCATCAGATATTGTTCAAGTCGTTGTCGTGTTGCCTCTTTCAGAAATTGGTTCTGCAAGATCAAGTCCACCCAAAGGCATTCTTGGGTATAGTAGGCAGGCGACTCATTGACATAATGGCTCGTCAAGGCAGAAGTATTCCTCCGTTCATAACCATAGTAAGCCTTGGGGATGTAAGCTATCTTTGAGGCGTATGGCAAACATTGGCTTAGGAAAACCAAGTCTTCTCGCATCGTCAACTGCTGTGGAAACGCAGCCTTGGTTCGCAGGAGCCACTCCCTACACATCATCTTGTTCCACAAAGCCCCATAGAGTTTGCCATCAAGGATGTCTTCCAACACCGCCACGCCATCAAGCGAAGTCGGCTCTTGCTTGCGATACACTTCCCCCTCATGGGTCAGTTCCCGATAGTCACAGATGACCAAGTCAGCCTTTTTCGTGACAGCCTCTTGATACATATCCACAATCATACCAGGCTCCACCGTGTCATCTGCATCCACATAGAGGATGTATTCCCCACGAGTTACTTCCAGTCCCACCTGCCGAGAATGAGCGACACCATGATGCGCCTCATGTAACACCTTTATCCTCTCGTCCTTTGCTGCATATTCATCGCAAATGGAAGGCGAGTCATCCATACTACCATCATCCACCAAGATTAATTCAAAATCTTGGTAGGATTGGGACAAAAGAGAGTCTAGGCAAGAAGCAAGATAAGAGGATGCGTTATAAATGGGTATAATGAGTGACAACATCATAATCCATAGATTTTTCACCGCCCATCAAATAGATAGTGCGTTTTGTTTTTTGAAAATTCATATTTGTTATATCTCTTTGAGGAAGATAATATTTCGTTTTTACTTGAGCTAATCTTAACATAGAGTAGCCAATCTTATCAGACATAGAAGAATGATCTTTACTGCTTTTCAATTCTTTTATAACATCCTTATGCTTCTTCAAATATTGGTCCGAGCACCAAACGAACAAAGGTACATCATATTGACAATGAGCATATTCACTTTCCAAGCCTGTTTCCATAGCTGGGCGACTGGTCTTTGCTCTATAATCGTAAGCTTCTTCTCCATGATCAGAGATAAAGACCAAGACACTATTTGTATTTCTAAACAGATCTATGATGCTTTTCAGCACCTCATCATTATAGTGTACCGCATTATCATAGTCAGCTATCACTTGCTTCATTTCATTCGTCAAATACCCATCAGTACGTTTGATGTCTTTAATTTGAAAAACTTTCTTGTCGTTAGGACATTTATCTGCAAAAGCAAAGTGTTGTCCCATCAAATGAAACCATACATAATTCTTGCTCCCATAATTGACATATCCATTTTTCTTAAAATCCGCAACTATATCCTCATCATAATCGTAAGCAGTCTCATTCATTTTGTCATAGCATACATTAACAACTTGATGCGAATACATTTCATAGAAAGTATTGCCATGATGTTTATCAAAATTCTTTTGATTATCCCAAAGATAAAGTTTATATCCAGCCTTTTTAAGCAACTGAGGCCAATAGATGCTTTGATACCACTTTTCTCCCTGCGACATATCGTTCAAGCAAAAGAGGTTCTTCATCGCATTGGAGGTGCCATTATATGGAGTAACCAAATCTTCAAATACAAATAGATTACCTTTTTCCTTCTCCTTTTCCATATTTGGCATAGTTTTCAAAGGATAGCCATACAATGAGGAATGTGCCTTGATAAAAGACTCTCCCAACACAAACACCACATTGATGGTATCTTCCGAGCAAGAAGCAACGCCTTTTTCTTGATTGATGGTTTGTATCTTATCCCAATAAGAGTGACTTTCTTCTGATGTTTTAGACAGTTTTAGCAAAGTGCATTGTATTGCTGAAAACGTAGATTGTCCCCCAGGAATTTGCATGAGCTGTTCATACCCCCCCGAATAGCAGGAACACACATTACGAATACCAAACCAATGATGCCTCCAAAAACAAGTTTCATTTTCTCCGAACATTTAGTTGCTATCATTTTTCTGACAAACAACATATCAGAAGCAAAAACTATCAAGTATAATCCGATGGCAATCAATAGATATTTGAGACCAATCTTGGACAAGATGAAAATATCCAAGAAACCAGAAACTTCATGTCCATTAGTTTCCTGCAAAAGAGAAAACGTGGAAGGGGTCAATTGCAATCCAAACTCTACCAAGAGGAATTTTCTTGCGATAAAGGATGTTACCAATATAAAATATATGATACACCTAAAACCAAGTGCAGCCTTTTTCGACCATATAGATATAGCATAACATAGATATACTATGAGCAATGCTAGCAACAAGGCAAAATACAAATCACTAGTAGCGCCATCACCAACATTAACAAACATCAGCAAAGCTCTCAATGGAGCACTTCTGGCAAAACTAATCAATATGGGACTTTGAAGGAAAAAACTCCAAAAGAACAATGGAAATAAACATAGTACTGGCTTTGCCAGTGCCAATAACATCGAATTTAATCTTTTCATATTTATTACTTTCTCAATCGGTCAACAATTTTATCAAACAATTTCAACAATGGAGGACATGATACTAATACCAAACGAATCTTGCCTGCCGTTGTTTCTGGCACTTCGAGTTCTCTCATTTCCTTGGCATAAGATCTCGCTTCTCTAACCCTACCATATTTCAAGGAATAATAGAGTTTTCCCGACAAACTATAGATTGCGCTCAAACGCAAACATCTATCTCTGTCTTCTGGAGTCATCGCCGCAATCGAAGCGAACGTATGATCCATAATTTCTTTGTATCCTTGTGCATCATCAATATGCTTTTCATAAGACTCCTCACATCGAGAGTGAGAATTTATCCTAATAAGTCGCCCAAATAAGGTTTGGCAAATCGTATGGATTTTATAACTATAATTTAAAGGCAGAAGCATCTGGAAATTCTGAGGTTGACGCTTATCATAAATATGGCGCATAGGATTCACCTTATCAAAACATTCCATCCTTACCATGTGAGTTCCTGTTACCGCAACGGTTTCTTTTCCAGTAAAATACTCCTCAAACAAATGTTCCTTCGATGGATTGTAATGATTCTCCGAAACAACCTTCAAAGATTCTTCATCAATAAAGTTTTCCCAGCATCTAACAGTAGCATAAGACTCATCCAAACTCTCCAAAGTATGCACCATGATAGAAATGGAATTATCAACAAGATAGAAATCATCCGCATCAGGCCATATCAAGTATTCACCCTTCACCTGAGGGAGAGCCTTGTTGATTGCAGCTGCCTGTCCAGCATTATCTTGATATACATACTTTAATGTATATCCCTTATTTTCAAAAGCATCAACATACCCTTCCACAACTGAACGTGTTTGATCTTTTGAACCATCATCCACGACAATCATTTCTATCTGTGGGTAATCTTGCCTAAGCACAGAGTCCAACAATCTATGTATCAGTTTTTCCCCATTGTAGCATGGAGTAACGATACTAACCAATCCTTTTATTATCATCACTATCTAAAAATTTTATTATCTTTGCAGGGACACCTGCAATAACCACATTATCGGGAAAGCTATGTGTTACCACAGCATTGGCACCAACGATGACATTATCACCAAGGGTAACACCTGGCATAATAGCCACGCCTTCCCCAATCCAAACATTTTTTCCTATCACAACAGGCTTGCTTGACAAAGGTCGCTTAGATGGGGGGGTAAAGAAGTCCTGTCGAGTTATACTACCATGAAAATGATCCAAAATGGTAATGCGGCTCGCCATCAAAACTCCATCTCCAATTTTTATGCTATCAATACAACCAATATGGCAATCATTACCTATATGAACACCATTTCCAATAGATAATTTAGGAGTAAAAGATTGATTTACATAATTATTATAAGCACACAATCTAAGACGGCGACCAAAGCCACATCCTTCACCAATTTCTATATATTCAGGCCCCAACACTTCATAATCCATAAATGGGAAAATGGATGTTGCGCCAATTGATTTAAACTGTCTTCTAAGGTTTTGATAATCCAACCACTCTGCCTTACGTTCTATTCGCTTAAAGTTACGATAGAAGCACATTGCTATATTTTCCAATAAAGATTTCATATTTTCATTACGGTTTTGAAAATTTCTACCAATTGTTTTGCCGTATTCTCTGAGCTATATTTACGGGCGTATGCCAATGCCGCATCAGACATTTCCGAACGAAGTGCTGGATTTTCCTCCAACGTTCTAATAGCTCGTTTTATGCCTTCTACATCACCCACCTTTACAAAGATGGCAAAGCCAGCATTACGCATTTTATCACTGAAATAAGGATTGTCGGTAATGATGCAAGGCTTTCCCAATGCCACCGCCTCACAGATGGAGGTAAGACCAGAAGGAAGTTTGCGACCTGAAACTGGTTTGGTGATAATGATGACCGCCTTGCAATCTGCAGTTTTTTGTGCTATTTTCTCATAGCCTTTGTTGTTTTTCTCAAACTTAAACAGGTGGGTGTTTTCCGATGCACCTTGATACTTCTCATAAAGTTCGTCAGAAGGTGGACAAACATCAAACTCCACGTTGGGCAAAGAAACAAAAGCCTCCATTGCGGAATCAAAGTCACGTGAATCGCTTCCCGACATTAAATAGTTTCCTTTACACTCTGCATATTGAGGACGTATCATATCAAAATAAGCCATATCAGGTCCCCAATCTATCACATGCAATTTATCCGCAGGACACCCTTGATCCAAGCTCAGCTTTTTAAGTTCATCAGTAAAGAACAACAAAGTGTCGCATCCACAGAAAAACATCTTTTGTTTCAGGCGTCCCCAAAATTTCCGTTGACGTTCTATCGGGTTATGATGCCATACCACAATTCTTTTTCGGAATAATCCCAATGCTCTCAAATAAATGAGCCATTCTATACCTTGGAAATAAGGAGTATATATGATGTCATATTTCGCCAACAAACACAAAAACTTGAAGGTATTATAAATATACAATCTTTTATCTGCAATACCATAGCATTTCGTTGGAGAAGCCAAGACTTCGCATCCTAGTTTTTCAGTATCAACGATATTATAGATCAACTCGCCTCTCATTTTCTTACTTTTCACCCATGCGATTCTATCTTCAATAGAGCCATAGACCACTGGCATATAAAAAAGAATTCTCATTTCTGTCAATCTAGTTAATCATCAACCTATAAATTTCAGAACACTCTCCACTCCAATTCGTTCACTCTTTGCTATCATCATCTTCTCCATAGGTTTCCCCACGCCAATAAAGACAGTAGGAACCTCCAAAGGACTCAAATTCAATATTTGCTGTACTTTGGATATGTTCTTCACCTCGAAATGAGCATTGAGCGTACAAGCACAGAGCTGGTGATAATGCAAGGCATACAAGATATTCATAGTATAGATACCAGCATCTAGGTATCCTGCATTTTGTATGTCATACTCCCATGATGGTTGAAGGAACGTCACAACAAGCAACTTGTTGATTTTTTCACCAAACCCACGATTACCATTCTGTAAGCCCAGAATCTCATTCTTCTTTTCACCAGACACACATTTCACTCGCACGCTCTGGCGATTGCAAGCAGAGGGAGCTGTATTAGCCAACTCTATCACACTCTCGATGGTGTCATCAGAAATCTCTTCATCAGAGAACCAACGGCTTGTATGGCGAGAGTGAGCAAAAGAGGCAAAATCAGAGTAAGCGAAGAACGCCTCTTTCTCCGAGCCATATTGGGCACGATACTCTTGACACAAGGATATGAGCAAGCGAACCACTCCATACCCAAATCCATAACGTCGATTGGGCATGGTAATCCCCTTCTCCACACTATGTCCCATGATGAGCAGGCGATTAGCCAAATACTCCTCACCTCGATACAGCATGGAATATTTCACACTGCGCTTCAACCAATACCAATCGGTAGGTAAAGCCTTAGCCAAGTAATGGGCTACATTACTGGCACGTCTAAATATATTATTCATATTGAAAAGATTTCTATTACCTAAATTCCGCAGCATTTTAGTTTAACTTATTTTATAAGTACCTGAGCAACAAAAAGTTGCTCAGGATTTTGCCATGTCAGATTTT
>ERZ772820.519-NODE-519-length-36783-cov-8.211991_pt1 | contig 36783 bp, 23 predicted proteins | sample MGYA00511377_ERZ772820 | MGnify/ENA primary metagenome ERZ772820 (study PRJEB29015, sample SAMEA2737684) | human gut metagenome | biome: human gut; feature: human-associated habitat; material: faeces | place: China | collected 2012 ... | reverse complement strand
CGTTTCACCGGAGGATTGTTTCGGCTGGTTTACTGCTGATGGTTATTGACTGGATTTTTGAGAATTGCTATAGTACGTTTCATCAGCGTTTCCATGCACCCACTTCTCAAAGCACTCATGCTGATTTGCATCACGGCGGGATATTATGTTATCCTCTATTTCACCATGATTCGAAAAGCTGACTACCGGGGAACGATGCTCAACAACCGCATTCAGATTGTTGTCAGCTGTATCGCCGTGCTGGTTACAATTTTCTTAAATTCCTTTGCGCATCGTGCAGCCATCGGTTTTCCGTCAGTGCAGAGTTATATTATGGTATTTTCCTGCTTAACGGCACTGCTGTCCTTCTATGTGGAATTTGGCTGGCTTGCTGCACGCAAGGCAGAAATCGAAAAGAGCACCGTGCTGCAAATGGCGGAAGACGACAGCAAGCAATTTCAAATTGAAAAAGACATCATCGACCTCATTAACGTAAAATGCCATGACCTGAAGCATCAAATTTCCGCGCTGAACGGCGTGATTCCGCCCGATGAAGTCAAGGCGCTTCAAGAAACCGTCAACATCTACGATTCTATTTTCAAAACCGGCAATCATGCACTGGATATTGTGCTGACGAATCGCAGTCTCCTTTGCGAAAAGAAGGGTATCACGCTGACATGCAGCATCGACGGACAGCCGCTGCAGTTTCTCTCTGATGCAGAAATCTTCTCCCTATTCAGCAATTTGCTGGACAATGCCATCGAAGCTGTTGAGCAAATCAAAATTCCCAGCAAACGTCTCATCAGCCTTACTGGTCAAAGCACTTGCGGCACGTTTGTCATTCAGGAAGAGAACTATTTGCTTACTGCGCCGCAGTTTGAAAACAATCTGCCGCTGACCACCAAACAGGACAAGCGCTACCACGGTTTCGGCACAAAAAGCATCAGCATGATTTGCGAAAAACACCAAGGGCACTGCACCATGAACGTGATGAAGGATATTTTCGAGGTGCGGATTGTATTCCCGATGGTGGATGGTGAAGCGAAAAAAGTGTAAAGATGCATGGAAATCTGAACGCTATTATCCGCTCTTCTGTATTCAATTGGACACTGACTGATTGAGAAGAACCCCGCGACCTACGCGACCGTTCCCAAGCAGGAAGAGAAGAAACGGGACATTTGGGACGCGCCGACGCTGTTCCACGCAATTGAAATCTGCAAAGACGAGCGGCTGAAGCTCTGCATGAACCTCTCGTTTTCCTGTTCGCTTCGTCTGGGGGAGCTGCTTGGTTTGACATGGGACTGCGTGGATGTTTCCGAAGAGGCGATGCTGCGGGACAGAGCTTCGATTTTCATCAACAAAGAATTGCAGCGCGTCCGCAAAGACAGCATGAAAGCGCTGGGCAACAAGGACATCATCGCGGTCTTCCCTGAGAGCACGCAGAAAAACAGCACGGCGCTGGTGCTGAAAAAGCCAAAAACGTCCAGCAGCATCCGCAAAGTTTTTCTGCCCCGAACGGTAGCGGAGATGCTCATCAAGCGCAAAGAAGAGGTGGATGCCATGCGGCTTGCGCTTGGTGATGAATATGCCGATTACAATCTGGTTATCACGGGACGGCTCGGCACGCCCACGGAAGGCACGCGGATTGAGAAGGCGCTGAACGAGTTGATTACCGCCAGCGACCTGCCTAAGGTGGTCTTTCACAGTCTCCGGCATTCCAGCATCACCTATAAGCTGAAGCTCAATGGCGGTGACATCAAGGCTGTGCAGGGGGATTCCGGTCACGCACAGGCGAAAATGGTCACGGACCAATATTCACATATTCTGGATGAAAGCCGCGTATCGAATGCGCATCTGCTGGAAGAAGCCTTCTACGGAAGACGCGGTTCCGAAGCGTGCATGGTGGCACATCCTGCCAGCGAGAAGAAAGCCGATCCAGTCGTCCAGCAACTCGAAGCGTCCAGCATGGACGCGGCGGCACTGGTTCAGATTCTGAGCAACCCGGAGATGGTCAACATGTTGAAAATGCTGTCGAAGACGTTGGGCGGGAACAAGGAATGACCAAACATCGATTTGCTCTTCACTGACAGCTACTATCACTATAAAAGGCACAGCCCGTGAATCAAAATGATTCGCCGCTGTGCCTTTTGCTTTGTTAATGAAGAAGTTGATGCGATACATGTTCGCCAAGCGCGGCGATTCCCACTTATTCTGCCACATAGGGCATAATGCCCAGCTCCTGATGCTTTATGCCTAAGTTCATCTTCCAACTGAGCCATGTGGCGCGAAATGGCAGACTGCGAAATATGCAGCAGTTCCGTAGTCTTGTCCCGATGGACTTTCGGGGCAAAGAGTGCATTGCTAATCCCGACGCACGCACTTTGCACAGCTAATATCCGCCATCCAACGCGCTAACATCACGTCCAAAAACATTAGCCCCTGCCGCATATCCATCCGACAACCGTACTCACCACCTACCTCCATTCATCGCGCAGAAATGCAGGAAAATCGCAGCGTTTCGCCCTCCGTTGTCCTGCACGAATCATCCCTTCCAACGGCGTAAAATTTTACCGCTTCTCAAAATTAGCAGGGAAACAGTCATTCTCCCCAAGCCGCCATTAGCAGGCGCGAAAAATCGTTAGCAAATTTCTAATCAGCTAATCGGTCGCGTATGCATTTTCGCACGCTGAACACAAAAAAGAATCGCCCATTTCAGCCGCGGATTCACGTTAAATCCATGTCTGAAACAAGCGATTTTCTTGCTAAATCTGAAACAAGCGATTTTCTTGCTAAATTGGTGATCCCGGCGGGATTCGAACCCACGGCCTGTCGCTTAGGAGATCGAAAAAGTGTTCGCCTTCGGCACCCCTTGGCCCCCATGGAGTGCCTTATTTTACTGGATTTCTAACGTTTCTGAGTGTTCGCATTTCCCTCCAAAATACCCCCGTTTCCCCCAGTGCCGTTAGCAAGGTGTTAGCACAGCTAACAAAGGCGGTGTGTTCGACTTTCACATCTACCGCCAAATCGTTAGCTGGATGTGATGAAATCATCATCATTTATCCCCGTAATACGGCAAATGCAGGTTCAGTCATGAATGAATATTCATTGCATATTTTCCAAGGCATTTTCCGAAATTCAGATCCGTGTTTTGTCCCTCAGTAACCACGGTCAGGCAATCCTTGTACTCATAGGTACGGTCATAAGCACACAGGGTTCCGCCAGTGATCCTCACGCGCTTGACGCGGAAAGGTTCACGGGTCGTGTAATATTTGTAGGTCACCTTTACGCCGTCGCAGTTGGTAGCAGAAAGCAGCAGACCATTGGCATCGTAGGTGTAGTACACGTTCTCAGTGCCGGGCTGACCAGCCAGTTCCCACACACGGGTCAGGCGACCGGAAGCATCATACTCGAAGCCGCAGGCGCCGGATTCGCCGAAGCCGGGAGAATAGATGATATTGACGCGGTTGCTGGAATTGAAGAAGCTGGTGTTGCGGCCAATACCATCTTCCACATTCTCCAGAATGTTGCCAGTAGCAGTAACGGTCATGATGTTGCCACAGGCGTCGGACAGAGTCTTGAGCATCTTGACATTGGCGTAGTTGCTGTTGAACTCCACCGTAGGCAGATCAAAAACCCACTTGTTGTGGGCCTTATCAGTGATGGTAGCGGTGCTTCCGGAGATGGTCAGGGTCATACCCTTACCGGATTGATCCTTCCATTCGCCGGATACAGACTTGAAATGATGACGGGTACCGTCTTCATCCATGTACACATAGTAAGTAGAAGTACCGTCTGCATCTTCCAGCGTCTCACGATGCAGGGTCTGCTGCACATTCATCTTCCATCCAGCGCCGGTGCCGAAAGTGGTCACGTTGCGGTAGCAGGAGTTGTAGATGTGGCTGATAGACACAGGCATGCGGTTACCGCTGCAGGAGGAATCCTGACGTTCAAAGATCAGATTACCGTTGTACAGGCTGACATGACCCACGCCAGCACGCCCCACATCCTGATCCTCATAGACCAGATAATCTTCCAAACCAGCCAAGGAAACGTAGTTGATGGTTACATACGGCTTGTTGTAAGCATGATCGCTGGTATATAGTTCAAAGTAGGTACGGCTGCCCGCTTCAAGAGCAAGGCCATAGTTGGTGCCGCCATACCACTTGCGCACCGATTGGAGATGTCGTAGGTATACCAAATGCTGTTCGCAGACATGTACTGATAATCCAGAGCCTTATCGCTCAATGCCGGCGCATTGTTATAGGTAATGGTCTGGCTGCTCCAGCTACCCAGCACTTCCTTCAAAAGAATGGAGGCGGCCGTGGTGGGCGCGCTCTTGGTCATGACAGAGAAGTATGCCTTGGTGACATAGTACGAAGAGTCGATCAGCGGCAGCCCGGAATCAAGGAACTTGACAAAGGCCTTGCTGGTGCCCCAGTTGGTGCTGCTGTTGGAGATCGTCATACCCGTACCAGCATAGGGCTGCACGGTGGACGGCTTAGCGCTGGTAATAAAGTTATCCTCAATGGCAGAGGAATGTTTCTTGCTGATGACAGCAGGATCCAGCGTTATGACATCAGTGATAAACAACGATTATTACAACTCAGCAACTGCTCTGCGGATTACGTTTGACTACTGCGGCGATCGAAAATGCAATCAATGCGTTGGAATACAAGGACGCCGACTACACAAAGGTTGATGCAGCCATTGACAAAGCAAATGCCCTGAACAAGAATGACTACAAGGATTTCTCCGGTGTGGAAGCGGCGTCAAGGCTGTTGTCCGTGGTAAAAATATTACGGGCAGGCGTTGGCGCAACGGTGGGCAATGCAGCCGCGGCAGGCGTCGCTGACGGTTACCTGGCTGACAGGGCACTCGTCGCAGGCGATGGGCAGCACCTCCACCTGGGTGGTGTGGCCGGGATGTCTGCCCATGGCCATCTGCACCCGCTGGGTGACGATGGCCCGTTCCTTGTAGATGCAGCAGCGCATGGTGGGCTGGGGACCGGGAATGATGGTTTCCGGTATGTTCAGCAGCCCTCCCGCAGCCTGTCTTCCCCGGCCAGGCGGGCTGCTTCACGAAGCACCTTGTACTTCAGCTCCTGAACGTTTGTGTCGAACTTGGGCACGATTTTCTCCTTCCGCGTCAGATTGTCGAAAAATTATCGTCAGGAATTTATCATTCCGACAACCGATTCGACATGCTTTTTCGTTTTCCTGCCGGATCAGCCGGAATAAATGCGATTTTTCTCCATTATATCGGCTTTCCCGCCGCGCGTCAACACAATTTCGCCCCTATGACACAGCAAACGACTCACCTGACATAGGATAATATTTTGCCAACCACCGCGCACTGTTTGACGGCAGAGGAGTGTTTCCATCGATTCACAGGGGACGTGCGGCTTCATTCCTGGTGTATCGAAGGAAGTCCCGTCACGGATCTGCGAGATATCTCATAAAGAAAATTCTCCCTACCCATCACGTTCAAAGCCCCACGCACGGTTGCTGCCGGCGTGGGGCTGATCTGCCATCAGGAGGTAAACTCCTTCAGGAATTTCTCAAGAGCAGGAACGATTGTTCCGGGAAGCCATCTTGTACGAACGGCAAACAGGGTGGGGGCAAGCAGGTTTTCATCGTCCATCAGGTAGCCGGCAGTGGTATAGCACTGCGAACAGATCAGTGTGTGGCGATAGGGAGAAATTTTTTTCAGGTATGCGCCCACATTGGAATACAATTCTCCGCCGATGCCGTACAGGAAGACATTGCCCAGCATGACGCCGGAGGTATACAGGCGCTCATATCCCTCCTGATCGCCTTCCATTGAACCGAACCGGGGCGGAATGTCCTTGTTGACCGGAACCATCTGCGCCACCCGCTCGGATCGAATTTCAATCTTATCCACATAATCGGTAATGCTCTTCTCAGCCCGAAGCAAATCAGCATAGTGACGCCCCGCCAGAACCGTCAGGTACTCATACGCGCCGCCCTCAACCGTGCTTTCCACCACCAGACCTGTTTTGAAATCAGGATAGCCATAATAGGTCATAAAGATGGGGTTCTGGTTGCCGTTGGCAGCAGGTGACCACATGCACACGGTGCCAGGATGACAGGTTTCGTAGGCGTTGCACACCACGCCGGGCAGATCGCCCGTGGAACCGCCTTTTCCGTCAATGCACCGGTTCAGGAACATCACGATGGCATGAACCGCATAGTTTGCAAAAACGGCAATGGTGTTGTCCTCGGCATCGGTAAAACGGATGAGCGCCAGCGTCTTGTCTGAATGGCCTGCGCCGTTGTACCCCATATGGAACTTGCCGTTGCCATCGTAAATCTGGTCGCGGTTCACATTCACATACGATTCTGAATAGCCGATACCCATGCGGGCCGGGCGCAGAGAACTCACCGCCTCCTTGGCTGCACTGATCACCCCGTCCCACACTCGCTGCTCATATTGCAGCTGGTGGGCAGCGATTTCCGGCTTCACGGCCATGAAGCGCTGAAAGTTTGCATCGTCCTTCAGTCTTTTGCCATGGCCCAGCGCAGGAACATTGTGGGTGTGGGTCGCAATGAGAAACACGGATTTCTCATCTACGCCGGTCTGCTCCGCAATAGCACGTGCCATGTCGGGGCCGTAATGAACCGCGCCAAGATCCATACTGACAAGCAACACGGTAGTTTCATCGTTGGCAACGGCAATTGCGCGGGCAAACTGCGGATCAAGCGCCCCCACCAGGTAGTTGTCGCCTATCTCCTCAGTAAAGAAACCTGCATACAACGGATACCATGATGCGTCCGGCGTGATCTCCCTGCGGGCTGCGCCGCAGCGTAGCGGAGTTTTCATGATGGATTGTCCTCCCTTCGTGATGAACAGTGCATGGCGTCGAGTATGTACACGACGCCATGCAGGTATGAACCGGATAATGCTTATTGGATGCTTTTGCTCAGTTCTGCACGGGTCTTGTAAAGCTTTTCAGTTTCGGTACGATAGTATTCCATGACCTCATCATAGCCAAATCCCTTGACCTTGGTCATCATCTCATCATACAGGCGGTCGAATTCAGCTTCGCTCTCCGCATAGGCCATCTTCCAGCTGTACTGCTTCACCACGTCGCCTATCTGGTTGATCATCAGCTCCAAGTCGGGATCGGGGTTGGTCAGACCAGCCAGGCCGGAATAGCTCTCGTTACAGGAATTGATCAGGGTGCCGTTGTTCTTTGCCCACTCGAAGATGTTGGCTGCGCCGTAGTCTTCACGCCACTGCTCCGTCACAGAATCAGAAGGCAGCGCCTGATAGGAAGACCAGCAATGATAATCAATCGCTTCACCGGTGGTTGCGGTAATGCTCTTGGCATTGCGCGGAGGATACTCCAGCTTGAACATACCGTCCTGATAGGTGCCGCCGCCCCATTCGTCAGGAATGGGTGTAGAGCCGTCACGTACGCACTGCAGGCCAAACTCGGTCAGTTCCGCCTTGCCATCGGCATTGTAGTCCCAGATCAGACCCTTGGGACCGATGCGGGATTCCATGGCGCCTTCATCGGTGCACAGCCAGTCAATGAACTGCAGGATGCGCTCGGGATATTCAGCCTTGGCACCGATGCCAAAGGTGCGGTATCCGCCAAATTCGCTGGCACCCCAGGCGAAGGGCGTTCCGGAGGTCATGGGCACAGGCTCCATGCCGCGGCCGGCAGCGGTATTGGCGGGGGTGTTGTAGCCGTTGTCACCATAGGGGCTAAACAGCACGCGGCCGGCAGCAAACTTGGCAGCATATTCGGAGTAGGACTGCGTGATGGAGTCGGGATCCAGCAGGCCCATCTGATTGGCCTCAAACATCCAGCGCAGGCCCTGAATATAGTAGCTGTCCTTATCCAGCAGTTCGGCCGTCACATCCTCCGTGCCATGCTGCATCACCAGGTTGAAGTTATATCCATTGTAGGCGCAGAACCAGGTGGCAAACACCATGTTGCGTCCGTCCCAGTCGGGGAAGTAGCTGACGCCATACACCGGCTGACCATCCTCGTTGACGGGATTCAGCTCCTGCATCTTCTTCAGGGCAGGCAGATAGTCCCACATATCCTTGATTTCAGGAGAACCAATAGCCTTGTACAGGTCATAGCGCATGACCGGAGTCACCGCATCCACAGAGGAGCAGGACAGTCCGGATACCAGCGCGTCATGCACAAAGGCCCACACAGCCTTGCCGTCGCCGGAATACTGTATCTGGGCACGCTTGATCAGGTTAGGCATATTTGCAGTAATGAAGGGCGCATTCTTTTCCAGGAAGTCGCCCTGATTCATGTCAAACAGCAGTCCGAGATCGCGGGCATCAGTAAAGTCAGTGCTGGTCACGCTGGCAAAGTTGAGCAGATCGCCCAGATCGCCCTCCACCATCAGGGTGGCCAGCTTGGAAGCACCGCCCTCCAGGTTGGTGGCTGTAATGTTCAGGCCGATGTTGAACTTGTCCTTGATCAGCTTGCCGAACCATCCGGACTGCAATCCTGCGAAATTGGCGTTTTGCGAGAACACGTCAATCTCGTAATACGGCAGTTCTTCAGCCTGAGTCATGGGAAGCGCCATGCAGCTGAGCAGCATGGCCAGACAGATCACCGAGCACAGAAACCGTTTCATGGAAAAACCTCCTTTTTCTTGTTGAAAGGGTTTTAGCCCTTTACAGCACCGATCATGATTCCCTTGACGAAGTACTTCTGAAAATAGGGATATACCAACAAAATGGGCAGCACAACAATCATGGACACTGTCATCTTGATGGAGGTAGGCGTTTGCGTGATCGTCATGTTGGCCAGCATTTCGGAGGATTCAGCTGTTTTGATGATGGTCGCCAGTGCCTCCGCCTCATTCATATAGCGGTAAAGCAGAAACTGAAGCGTATAAAGCCGCTTATCGGAAATGAGAAAAAGCGTATCCTGAAAGGAGTTCCACTGCCCTACTGCCGAGAAAATCGTGATCGTTGCCAAAATTGGCAGGCAAACAGGAAGGATCACCCAGGCAAAACGGGCCATGTAGCCTGCGCCATCCATCTGCGCGGCATCCTCCAGCGCGGATGGAATGCTCTCCACATAGGTCTTGACCAGGATAATGCTGTATGGTGCAACAATGGTCGGCAGAATGTAGACCAGAAAATTGTTCAGCAGGTGCAGGTTCATCATATTGATATACCAGGGAATGACGCCGGCATTGAAATACATGGTGACCACGATAAACCTGTAAACCAGCTTATGGCCGATCATGTTCTGCTTGGTGAGCAGATATCCCAGGAAAGCCGAGGCAAACACCGACAGCGTGGTGCCGATCACCGTGCGTGCCAGGGATACTATGGCAGCGGTGAGAATACCCGATATTTTGAAAATCTGAATATAGTTTTCAAAATGGACTCCCTTGGGAAACAGAGTGATCAGTCCGCGCGCGGAAAGTGCATTATCACTGATCGTGTTGATAAACAGGTAGTAGAACGGGAACACGCAGATCAGCGTAAACACCGTCAGCAGAAGAACGTTGATCAAGTCGAAGCATACGTCTCCTATGGAGCGGTGAATGCGGCGGTTGGCAAAAGCCTGCTTTTGAGATATGTGCAGCATAACCCTCGTGCCTCCTTACATCAACGATTCGCCGCGAACCAGCTTGCTGGCAAAATTGGCGCTCATGAGCAACACAACGCTCACAAGGGATTTCAGCATTCCTATGGCGGTTGCCAGAGAGAAGTTGCGATTCACCATGCCGATATTGTAAACGTACAGGTCCAGCACCTCGATGGTATCCTTATTCATGGGGTTTTGGAATACAAAGTAGCTTTCCATACCTGTGTTGATGAAGTTGCCGATGCTCAGCATCAGCAGTACAAAGAAGGTGGGCATCAGGCCCGGCACAGTGATGTGCATGATCTGCTGTATGCGGCTTGCTCCATCCACCTGGGCGGCCTCATACAGTTCCTGATCGATACCGGCGATAGCCGCCAGATACAGGATGGAATTCCAGCCCATGCTCTTCCACAGCTGCCACATCGTCATCTTCAGCCACATATGGTGACCGTCCGCCAGGAAGTTCACCCCTTTGTCAATCACATTCAGGCTGATCAGTGCCCGGTTGACAAAGCCGGTATCCACCGAAAACAGGGCAAACGCCACGGAAAATACCAGTACCCAGCTAATAAAGTTGGGCAGTGTGGCGCAAACCTGGATCAACTTGTAGTAGCGCTTGGAGCGAACCTGAGACAGCTGAATGGCAAAGATCATGGGCATAATGGAAGCAAGCATGTTCAAAGCGCTCATACCAAGGGTGTTTTTCAGCACCCGAAGGATTTCCGTCGTCTGGGCAGGGGTGTTGACCAGACGGACAAACCACTTGAAGCCCACATACTGGCATTTATCCAGCGGAAAACCGGGCCGGTAGTTGTAGAATGCGTATCGCCAGCCGGCCAGGGGCAAATACGAAAAGACAAACACAAGCACCAAAAAGGGCAATATCATTAAAAGAAGCTTTATGCTGTCAATGCGCTTGGAGCCCAGTTTGCGTTGCATAAGCTCCCTCCTCTCAGGCAGAATGTAAAATACGGCCTGTATTTGGCTATATATTACCTCATCCCGATTTGTGAAACAATGAAGAATTCTCGGATCCTACACCACGATTTTACGAAAGTACGTATGATTGCACAGGAGTCCGCATTGACATCCGCGCTTTTTTCTCTTATACTGAAGCATGTAAGATGAGTGAGTGACGATATATGGACATTCACGCCCGATTGGCAGCGCAGCAGGCACCCTTTCCTGGAGTTTCCCGCTTACAGAACGCTGCCGGGAACACGCACATAATATGCCGTTATCTCATCAGTAGGCATGCAGAAACAAGCTGCGAAGCGGGGGGATTGGTTTGGAAAAGCGCAAATCCGGTCTGCAATGGTGGTTTAACCTGAGCATTTCCAGGAAGACGCTGCTGATGCAAAGTGTCATCATCTTCTTGCCGCTGGCGATTCTTGTCTATTTCCTGCTGAGCGTTTCCTATATGGACTATGCCTCTCATGCGGCCAAAACCAGCTATGAATACGCGCGCTTCACGCTGGACAGCCTGGAAGCAGAGATGATGCAGATCAAGTCTGCCTGCAATGTACTGCTGAGCCACAGCCAAGTGCAGAATCTGCTAACCCATCCGGAGGCGGTGGAAGATCCCGCAGAAATGGAAAAGATGGACTTTTGGATTTCCAGCACCACCGGACTGCGTCGCCGCGTGTTCAGCACAACCCTTTATGCAACAGAGCATGCCTGCGCGGCCGCGCAGGAGGCCTTCCCTATATGGACCGAGCCTGCTGCCGGAACAGGCTGGCGCTTTACCCCGCAAAAGGGCAGTTTTTCCTCCTCCATGAGCTGGGTTCAGGAGATATATGTGGGTGATACGCTGATGGGTGTGCTATGCCTGGAGTTGCAGCCAGATCTTCTGTCTGAAACGCTGAACAAGCTGTCCAGGGTTATCGGCGGCTACTGCATTGCCTACCGCGAAGATACGGGACAGGTGGTCGGCGGACGGCTGGAGGATATCCGTGTGTCCGATGACGTTTTTGATATGTGTAAAGATATGCCTGAGGGCTATCAGCTGATTAACCATCATGAGTATGTGGGGCTGATTCACTGCAGCACCATGAACATCAGCTTTCTGACCTTTTGCAATACGGCCATTTCAGCCAATTTTGTCAGCAGCTACCTGATGGATTTCAGCATCATCGCCGGCATTCTGCTTCTGATGTGCGCCCTGGCGGTTGCATTGAACCATTACAGCATCACGCGTCGCATCAAAAACCTGTCAGGCCATATCAGCAGGCAGGCCAGCAGTCTTCAGTCGCTGAGCACCCTGAGTTCACTGACACGTCTTCAGGTGGACGGCACGGATGAAATCGGAACACTGGCCAGCAACTATAACATTATGCTGGAGCATCTGCTGCTGTCAGCCCAGCGGGAGCATCAGGCTGAGCTGCTCCAGCAGACAGCACGGTTCAGTGCCCTGCAGGCGCAGATTCAGCCTCACTTTCTGTACAATACTCTGGAATCCCTGCGGATGATGGCAGATGAAAGCGAGGCCGTTGAGGTTTCTGAAATGCTTTTTGTGCTGGGCAAGCTGATGCGCGGCAGCATCAGCGGTAAGGAGCAGGAAATCACTATGGCCAGAGAGCTTGAAAACTGTGTGTATTATCTGAAGCTGAGCAAGCTGAGGTTTGAGGCGCTGGAGTATTCGGTCACCTGTGATATTGATGCTTCATCTCTGGTATGTCCGCGGTTCATTCTGCAGCCCCTGGTTGAGAACAGCATTCATCATGGCATTTCCCGCACGCGCAGCGCAGGAATTGTGCGGGTGCATGTATACCGCCAGGGGGACCTGGTTTTCATTGATGTAGAGGATAACGGCAAAGGCATTTCTCCGGACAGGCTTGAGGAAATCCGCGATGCCATGGAAAATGGAAACGGTCTGAAGCAGGAGCAGGGCGGCATTGGGCTGTGCAATGTTCATCATCGGCTGCAGATCTACTTTGGCGGAAGGTCCGGTCTTTCCCTGTACAGCACATCCGGCGCGGGCACGCTGTGCAGAATCACAATCGACCGAAGCGATGGGAGCAGAAATCACGTGCCGTCCTGCTCTGCAGGAGAAGCAATTCATAAGGAAAGGGAGGGACGCAAGCTGTGAAGGGGGATTTTCCGCCGCCCCATGGGATGAAAATTATGGTGGTGGATGACGAGGTAAAAATCTGCAACGGCGTTGCCCGCTTCATTAGGAAGCGCTGGCCGGAGGTTGAGGTTTCCATTATCAGCAATGCTATTGATGCCCTTGCTTCCATCCGGCACCAACTGCCCGATCTTCTCATCACCGATCTTCGCATGCCGGAGATGGATGGTCTGGAATTGATGCAGCAGGCCCGGGAGCTTGGCGTGCAGCACAGCATTGTTCTGACAGGATATGATGAATTTGATTTGATGCAGCAGGCCATCCGGCTGCGGGCGCAGGATTATCTGCTTAAACCCGTTGACAAGGAGCAATTGTTCCAGGCTGTAGAAACGGCATGGAAAAACTGCTGCACGGCTGCCGTCAATGCGGCGCGGCTGGCCATGCAATATGGCGTAGAAACAGATACTCCGCTTTGGCATGAGCAGTTGCGGCTACTGTTCATGGGAGAAAAGAGCGCGTATCTGGTTCAGATGACGCAGGATCAGTTCCCTGCAGCTACATTCCTGTCCTGTGCAGCCTGCTGGACGCTGGATTCCGACGAGCCGCCCTGCGGCACTTGGCTGCTGGCCTGTCCGGCCGATTTGCAGCAGCATCTTGTTGGCATTCTGGATGAGCAAAGCATTCCTTGGCGGGAGGTTCGCCAGGAAAGCGCCGGATTGCATACCGCATACAGAGATCTTTGTCAAATACGGGCAGGAGATCAGAACGAGCTTCAGGTTGCCTTTGACTGTTCTCCGAAGCATCCGGAGGCACTGGCAGCGCTTCTCGCGGCACAACTGCGGGACAAATCGGCCCTGTATGCACAATTATGCACAGTGCAGAGGCTTCTGGGAGATTGCCGCCGCAGTTGTGACAGCTGGCGTATTCTGCTGGCACTGCGCCAGTCGAAGTCCCTTGATTGTTCCGCTCTGGCCTCCGCCCTGCTGCAATACAGCAGTCCCGAATCGTCCTTGTCCCCCGCTGTCAGAACTGCGTGCAGTATCATGGACGAGCATTATGCGCATGAGTGGAAACTGTCAGAGATTGCCGGGCAGGTATATGTATCCCCCAACTATCTCAGCACGATATTCCATCAGGAAACAGGTCTGACCTTCACCAGCTATATCAACAAGGTTCGGATTGAGAAGGTGTGCAACCGTATGGCAGAGGATGAAAGTGCCAGTCTTGTCGAAATCGCATCTGGCGCCGGATTTACAAACTCCAACTATTTTTTCAAGGTTTTCCGTCAGGTCGTCGGCATGACGCCAGGCACCTTCCGCAGCCTGGTTCGAAGAAACTGATGCATCCTGTACCAAATCCATCCTCCGTATAATGGAAGGCACCATCTTCCTGGCACAGTATTTGTCCGGCAAGGAGCATGCCTTGACCGGAACACTTTGCTGCACCATCAAAGGAAGAGGCGCTGCTTATCGCCATAAGCGCGTCCCTGTCCAGCTTTCTTCCCTTGCCGCCAATATCAATATGGCCAGAGAACCTGTCAGTTCTCCGGCCATATTCACAAAGCAATTATCAGCCAAAAAAGCGCACCTGTCAAAGACAGGTACGCATGTATTATTATGCTCTTACTCCTTAGGATTCTCCTCGACCTTCTTCTTGCGGGGCGCGCGGGGCTTCTTGACGGGAGCCTCGGCGGGCGTTTCAACAGGCGCTGCTTCAACAGCCGCCTTGGGCTTGCGGCCACGCTTTTTCGCAGGGGCCTCGGCAGGAACCTCAGCGGGCGCCTCCGCAGGAACCTCGGCAGGAACCTCTTCCTTCACCTTCTTGGCCCGACCTGTACCTTTTCAGAGGGAGGCATTTCGCCCCCGTTATCCTTCCGGGAGAAGGTGTACACCGCGTCCTTGCTCATCAGGAAGGGCGTAGAGTGCTCCTTCATGCCGGGGCCGCCCACGCAGGAATTCACGCAGGAGCTCATCTCCAGGATATAGCCGGTGATGTGATGCTCGCGGATATCCTTAAGCGTCTAGATGCAGCGGTCCAGCCCATCCACCGCCACTGACTTGTACCTGGCGCGCTTCTCTGAGGGAATGGTCTTGAGGATGCCGCCGGGCACGGGATACACACGGCTGATGGTGTGGTGCATTTCCAGCGCGGCGGGATCCTCCGCGCCGCCCGCCGCCACGCCCTCCCGGCGCAGCCATTCCCGCAGCTCGTCATACATCAACACCGCATCAATCACGCCACTCTGCTGGGCCTCATTCTTCTTGGAAATGCACGGGCCGACAAACACCACGCGGATGTCGTCCCCATGGGCCTGGCGCAGCATCCGCGCATGGGCCACCGCAGGCGACGGCACCGGCGCCAGCTGATCCAGCAGATCGGGAAAATACTTTTCCACCAGCAGGTTCACCGTGGGGCAGCAGGTGGTGATGAGGTTGGGCATCTTTCCTTTTTCCGCCAGCGCGGCATATTCCTCGCTGACGGCCGTTGCGCCGATAGCGGTTTCCTCGATACCCGCAAAGCCCAGGCGCTTCATGGCGGAGGACAGGGAGGCGAAGGTTGCCCCCTCCGGCAGCGCCGCAATGAAGGACGGCGCAACGGAGGCGTAGACCTTCTCACCCCGGTCGATCATGGAGCAGACCTTCTGCACGTCGCTCTCAATCTGCTTGGCGTTCTGCGGGCAAATGAGGGTACACTTCCAAACTGGATTTTATCGTCATTGCGGATCGCAAGCGGATTACGAAGGAGAGCTTTGAGCGCTGGTACGCCTGCCAATCCACTTATATAAAAGTCAGCGACAAACCGTTAGCAGAGCAGAGGCGCATAGCGCGGGAATACGGTCGCAAGCCGAAACAAGGACATCATCGCGGTCTTCCCTGAGAGCACGCAGAAAAACAGCACGGCGCTGGTGCTGAAAGCGCCTAAGACGCCCACAAGTATCCGCAAGGTTTTCCTTCCGAAAACGGTAGCTGAGATGCTCGTCGCCTGGAAAATGGAGCAGGACGCAGCGATTGAAGCCATCGGCAACGAGTACGCCGATTTCAATCTGGTAATTGCAACACCGGTTGGACTGCCTTGCGAATCTGCACAGATCCGTAAAGCACTGAAGAACCTGATCGAAGAAAACAATCTGCCGCCGGTCGTCTTCCACAGCCTTCGGCACTCCAGTATCACCTACAAGCTCAAGCTAAACCAGGGCGACATCAAGTCCGTACAGGGTGACTCCGGTCACGCGCAGGCATCCATGGTTACTGACCAGTATTCCCACATTCTCGATGAGAACCGGCAGGAAAACGCGAAGCTGCTTGAAAAGGCATTCTACAACGGACACGGGGCAGAGCCGGAAGCCGAAGTCAAGCGGAAGCAGATCGCCATGGTCGATCAGATGAACGCAATGGGGTTCGATCCGCTCCAGCTGGCAAAGGTACTCAGCAACCCCGATATGGTGAAGATGCTTCAGATGCTCGCCGGTAGCGGTGCTGCGACATAAAAAAAGACCTCCTGTGGCGAAATGATACGTGCCATAGGAGGTTCTTTATGCCCGATATTCATCTTGTTACAGAGGAACGATCAAAATAGCCAAGAGACAAGGCCAGCGCCAGCATATGCTTACAAGCATCCCTTACAAAACGCGGGACATGAACAGCGTTCCAGAGATGTTGCATATTTTTTGCCCGAAGATTTGCTTGTGAAACAGCAGGTATTGTTTATCCGATCTATTTCCTCAGGTGGCCCTACTGTATAGTCAACTTTGTATATATCATTCCTACAAATGTTTGCATATATATCAGCTTGATACGTTGAAGGCGGAAGCGTCGGAAGCTTTGTCGCAGCGTTCGAGCGCCGTACAATTATCCTTGTTTCTATCGTGCCATTGTCATTATTTTTTTCTCCAAGAATACCTGCCTTTAGCAGCCGGCGATAAGCATTTTGAATAGTTTTCTTGTTTTGCTCATCTGAGCCAGACAAATCGCTTATCAGAGCATTCTTAGGGCTATGCTTACGTGGTGCTCTTTCCAGATAATCAATAATGACCCTGTTTTCCCGCATTCTTTTCTGCCACTCTTGATAGAGTGCCGCAACTAACTCTTTGCGTGCTTCTTCAACTTCTCTTTGTTCTTTAGTTGGAATGAATCTTGTATGACCAATTCCCCGGAAAGTATTTTTGCCGTAACCCTTCATAATCATCCAGAAATGTATCCATATGATCCTGAATGGTAGCAATGTCTCCATTAGTTTCTGCAAAGAGCACTTCCGAGAACAAGTGCTCAACCGTTTCCGGTTCTTTTTCCCACAGCTTTATAACACCAGAAGATGGATGCATTCTGCTATTATCCATAAATAAGGAGAAGTCTTTTTTTGCAGCAGTGAAGCGATCTGCAAAAGAAGTAAATGCATCCTTGGGTTTTAACCACTCCTTACGCCATGTCGCCATAGCGCGCCATTTGAATAGTTCATCGTGTTCTGTACCATAAATCCAGTCGATACTGTTCTCATAGCGCTGGATCAATTCATGCAAGTTCTCTAAATTCATATAACAAAGCACCTCCAGCAATCATTGAAACACTTTAGCCAACAAAATCAGATACGGCACCATATGCTGAGAGCATGACCTTTTTCTTTGCACGGGTCATGGCAACGTATAAAAGGCATCGTTCGCTAGCCATCGCTGCTTCTCTTTCGGCAGGATCGGTTCTGTTTACAGCAGATTTCAGTGGAATGTAATTCTTATTGGCAGCAACAATAAAGACAGTGGTAAATTCGAGCCCTTTTACGCGATGCATCGTTGCTAGCCTTACACCCATACGGCTGCGGTCATCTGCTTGTCTGCGCTTTATCTCAAAACTATCGATGCCTGCTTCTGTGAGATACTTCTTGTAATCGTCAATAAGGGGGTTCGTTCTTGCTACAACGCAGATTTCTCTCGGATCAATTCCCGCTGCAATCTGTTCCTGTATGCGCTTGATCAGTTCTTCGGCTTCCTGATCCTGTGTTGCAAAGACAGAAACCGTTGGCTGATCACCATGACTAAGGGAAATATAGCCTTTTCCATCATCGATACCATCGTCAAGGTCATCAAAAGATAGTCCCTCAAGTACATTCATAGCGCTGTGTCGGATCTCTTCGGTTGTACGATAATTCATCCGTAGCTTACCGGATCGTCCCTTCACGTTGATGCCACAGCGCGACAGAATGACCTTATTCTTATAAATCCGCTGATGCGCATCACCCACGATAAACAGATCATTGATATGCTCGCTTCCAGCGATAGCACGGAGCAGACGATATGCGCTTGGGCCAAAGTCCTGACCTTCATCCACGATCACTGAGGCATACAGTCTGACTTCGGGACCTGTTGTCAACAGCTGGGCACATTCATTCATCGCACAGGCTGCATCACACACTTTTTCCGCATCCATCATTACGCGATACTCTTCAAACACTTTCCATACACGCATACGAAGTTTTCTATCAAGTCGGATGCCCCGGCCGGGCCTCGGTGCCTTTGCATATTCACCCACCGTCTGAATGTTCTGCGCCTGAACAACCGTTTCCCATTCTTCCTGGAAGAAGCCTTCTGGCAGATCAAAGTCCTCGCCGGTAAAGGATTCCGCTTTCTTCCACATATCAGTGATTTGCTCTCCATACACGATGGTATAGGGATACTCATGCGCACGAAGATAACGGTTGACCCACTGATCCAGGTGGACGACCTCGATGTGTTTCATGATATCAGGTGTGCAGATTTTCCTTAGGTTTTCCTGGATGTCTGCGGCCAGATTCTCCGTAAAAGTGGTAAAAAGGATCCGTTCATTACCTAGGCAGTGCGATGCGAGTTCCTTAGCCCGGTGCATAGCAACAACAGTCTTTCCAGTACCCGCGCCGCCCAGAATCCTAGCAGGGCCTTTGTACTCCTTCCGAACGATTCTGCGCTGTGAAGGATGAAGATAGACGCGCCACAGCTCCAAAGGCGCATTCATCATCGCCTTCAAATCCTCTTCGCCATCTGCCACATAGAATTGCATCTTGGTAATCGGATTCTGTAGAGCAGTTGCCATATCTCCTGCTTTTTCAGCAGGTGTTTCTCCATAAAGTTCCGCGATTACCTCTTTGGGATCAAGCCCGATACGCACATAATCAAGCGCTTCAAATGCATCTCGTGGCATTTTTCCTTTCGCCGCGTCAAAACTTAAATCGGTCAGTGTCCGCACATAAGCAATCAGTTCTTCCGGCACGCCCAGCTTTTTCAGCAAATCGTCACTGAGCGAGGCAAACAACGTTTTTTCCTCTGAAGATGACGCCTCCTCTGGCTGTGCTGTAGCCTGCGTTTCGTATACCTGGATGCTTCCAGTTGTATGGTTCAGTATACAGCGTTTCCTGACCGCCCAATCGTAGGCCTCGTCATGGTGATCCACCCAAAGGAGAAGATGCACATTAGTACCTTCTTCGCGAATCAGAATGGCGCGATATGTGTCATCTATCCGAACGGAACGCATATTCGGATCAGATGCATTCTGAATCTTTTCATAATTGAACCCATTTGCCTCTGGATTCGAGCGGAACTTTGACAGAAACTCCATTACCTTGTTTTGTTTACTTTTGGGCAGCGCTGCAAATGAGTTGAAGAAATCCTGTGAAATCGCGACTGTTGCTTTAGCCATTGCTTAAACCTCCTTCAGGGCGAGCGATACGCCTTCATAATCTGGGCCGTATACCTTCCAGCCTTGAGTTTGCAGGAACGCCTTATAATCCGATTCGTCTTCTGATTGTACAAGTACTTTCTTTTCACTCCATTGAAATTCCGACATAGGTGCATCATCCTCATCGGAGTACAAACCAGCTTCTGGTGCAGAGATTCCTTCATCGCGAAGTCGTTTTGCCATTTCAATCAAATCCTGATCTACGAGGCCCTCAATGATATCTTTCCAGTTGTGGTCAATGGTTATGGCGTCGGTCGGTTTAGGCCCTTCATCAATCAACTGATCATAGGCATGAGCAGCAATACCGCTTTCTGTGGCGAGCAGCGATTTTGGTACAAATTGCAGGAGGTTTCCTGCGTACAGGAAGCCTCGCCAAGCTGGGATCAGTTGCTTTTCGGTCAGACTGTCATCGAGAATAGCAACAAGGGTTACCTTGCTTTCATCGAAGATCCGCACAGGCTTTCCGTCAGCGTCCGTTCCGCCTTTTACACCATCAGCAGGCAGACAAACATAGATACGCAGACCGGAAACCCGTTCATGAATACCGATCAGCACCTTTTTAAATACTGGAGCAGATACTGTCCAACGAAGCTCTGGCAGGACAGCATACCCTTTTTTCCATTCTGCCATATACGACTCGCTACCAGATTCCCGTAGTTTCAGCATGCCGAGCGCCGTTGAGGAGGCGTAAGTACGGAACAGCTGATCTCCGTCAGGAGCTGCAAGATACTCAAGCAGAAGATCAAAAGAAGATTTTTTGCTGACTTCTCCAAGGTGATGCTTTCCAAGAGCCTGCTTTGTCAGATCTGCAGATGCCAGCGCTTCAGGTGCAAGTACCTCTTTTGCCGTTGATTCTTCCTTCCGGTCGCACTTTTCCATGACATCCTGCCAAGTGAGAGACCAGACATTCCATCCAAGTCCTTCACGTATAGCCATTCGTTTCTGTGCGTCAGTCCCAGCAATATCGATGTGATAAGATTTTCCATCAGTAAACACTGCTACAGGCTGACGCCCGGGGTTGCGCTGCGGACGGAATATAAAATCTGGTTTAGATGAGATCTTTACACCATGATCACCTGTCAGTGGCACCTGGAGTTCAAGACGCCACAAGTTCTCACCAATGGTCAGAGTATAACCTTCCTTACCGCCGACAACAGCTTTGTTCATTTCAATCCGTTTTCCGCTTACCTTGGCAAGAGACAATGCTTCCAGGAACTTTGCTTCAAGCAGGCTATCAAGCAGAGTGTTCACGGAAATCTGGCGGATATTCGGAATTTTCTCCAACGAATTGCGACCGCTCAAAATTTGTTTGAGCATGTCTACCGCAATCCGTCTGGAAATCTGATTAATCCGATTAGACTGACGATATCCATATACACAGTGATAACATCCGTCTTTATCAGGATCAGATGCGCAGGAACAATTCTCCATTGCTTCAAGCGCCAGTTGGAAGAGATCCATCATGGCGTTTTTTCCGGCTGTCAGCTGCTTCAGATAGCCTGTGCCACCTGGTACAGTATCGTAAATCACCATATAAGACTTACGCACTTCAGAGTCAGGCTCCGGCACATCCACCACAGTAAAATGCAGGTGATCCACACTGCCAAACTTCTTTCTAAGACCCAGCATAATGGCAGCGGCGAAGGATTCTACTTTCTTGGCATCTTCCATTTTGATTGCAGGAATCAGGATACGGACTGCCTCTGACACAAATTCACGATACAGGAACATGCAGTTGTCAAAAGGATCCTTGATACCTTGCTGCTTGGCCTTACACGTGGGTGTATGCGACGGATACTTTGCTCCTCTCTGTACCATGCCGCAGTAATGGCAGACAGTGAACCCTTTTCTCGGTTGGGTAATACCAGCCACGGGAAATGCTTTTCCCATGACATCGCTCTCTCCGAAGTTGATCTCGCGCATTGTCGCTTTCTTCACGAAATCATATCCGAACGGCAGGTCTCCGCCTGTTGTGCGATAGCCATAAAGAACATCCTTCTCCTCATCCACGTCCACCAACAGCTGCCGGGTATAGTAGCGCGAAGTTCTATCATCGCTCTCGTCACCGCTACGGGCCGCTTCGTATTTCATATCAGAATATACAGTCCGTGGACGAATCATCGTACACTTCTGATCAGTATCAGCCCAGGCAGGTGATCCGCATCGCGGACAGGTGCTCACATTGTGCAGGGTGGAATCCTGTGCCGCGTAGTTGCAGTTCGGGCATAGTCTCCAAGTCTCAGGCTCAGAGGTCTTGACATCGATTCGACTGATCTCAAGCCTTCTGCCCGCAGCATAGAAGGAATTGTATGGCGCAAATTCAGAGATGGCTGCTGCAGCGCCACGTCCATACTCGTAGGTCACTTTATCCGTCTCATCATAGGGATTGGTGACTTCCTCCGGACGCTTTCTGCGAGTTAGTACCGCTTTCAGCGTGATCCCTGCCTCCGGGAAGGCATAGTTCGGCAGGATACCTTCATCTGACAGGAAATTGAAGGTGTTCCTACCATTCATGGCATCCACAACACTGCGGAGCGCTTTTCTTTCATCGTACAGTTCTTTCTTCTGTGCTTCAAACGAAGAATCCTTGGGGAGAGCATCCAGATCGTCAATTGCCTTTTTAAGCTTTTTGATGTCATCCTGTAGGCGATTCCTATCCTTTTTGACCTCTGTAAAGGAAACCAACAGGCGATGCTCTGGATTATCATTATCCTCACCGAGAACAAACGAATGCAGCCGTTCACGGGTGTCCTCTTCAAGCTTATCTCCGAACATGCCAATGAACCGACGTTCCAGCCGGGCCATGTTACTGTGCATATATGTGAGAAGATTAAACGGGAATTCACCAGTTGGTTTGACCTCTTTGTCTACACGGCTCAGGATACCTTTGATCTCGCTGGGCACTGCTGTTTCGGCGATGCCGGATTTCACCCAGCAATCAAAGCAGAACGCCATAAACTGACGTTCCAGCACTGCTGAGGCGTTCAGGAAAACCGCAGGCGGTTCGACAGCGCCTGAGATCATCTCAGTGGGTTCTTGATAGAAGTAAAGGTCGTGCTGCTTGGTTCCGGCTACCGTCACGGTAAAGGCATTGCCGTCCTTACGGCCTGCTCGTCCAATACGCTGAATATACTGTGCTTGTCCCGGTGGAACCTGGCACAGAACCACTGTGGACAGATCGCCGATATCGATACCCATTTCCAGTGTTGGTGTACAGGAAAGAAGGTTCGGATCCCAGGCCTTGTGCTCCGCTTTTCCATGTTTAAAAGCATCTTCCAGGGCTTCACGGTCAGGGCGATTCAACAGACCGGTATGCTCGCTTGCATGAATCCGAATGGGATCTCCCTGGCTGTAAATGCGGAAACTCACATCAAGAACACTGTCCATGGTTTCATAGATGCCGCCACAGTCTTTTCGGAGGCACGGTACACCAGACCAATGCGCTGCATCTTTTTCATGTACCGAGAGCAATTGTCCGCAACGACTACACCGCATCTGTGTCACTTCCGAAGTGACATGGAAAAACTCCGGATTCAAGCCGAACACAGGCATTCCTTTGGGGCCTGCCATTCGGTTCAACAATCCAGCCTTCTCTGCTTCGCTGACGATCAGACTGATCGCATCAGCATACCCTGGCACTTCAATAGCAGTTTTATCAATGGTCTGCAGAAATTTGAGCGTATACCAGCACTTGGGGGACAGCATCTCAAAGTTGGCACTGCCCCAACTGGAATTTGAGCCAGCCACAAAAAGAGGCGTAACAAAGCCATCCGGCATCCATGCATTTATGCGACCGGAATTGGGAGACAGGACATACTCGTTTCCGCCCGATTCCACATAGCTTGCATAAAGCGGCAGCGCAAAAGCCCCGTTCTTTCGCATATGCGTAACCCACAGATGGAGAAAGCCGACCAGTTTTTCCTTCGTCAAAAGTCCACGGATTCCAACCTCGTTTTTAATACGCGGCAGAACATTATCCGCAACACGCTCAATAATCTCTTCGTCCACACTAGCCATTGAGGCACCGCTGCGCTCGAGCGTCCGTCCAATATGACTGCGTCTTCCGTACTCCAGCAACGCTTCCAACGCAACACGACGCTTTACATCACCCAGCAGCGCTTTGCCTGCGGCCTCATTCGGGAATTTGCCCGTTGTGCGCAGAACCTCATACGCATGGTCATCTGACATATTGAATGGAATGAAGGTATCCACGAAAGAGCCTTCATCCATTTTCGACACCCAGTAATCATTCATAGCCTGTCCAAACTGACTGAGGGATAATCCTTCACCGCCAGCGTCCACAAAATGCTGCATGGCGATTCGGAAGGTTGATCTCCAGGTGCGTGCGTTGAAAAAACTGGCGCGGTGCGAAGCATCCTGCACGTTGTCGCTGAAAGCCAACAGTTTCTTGTCGTCATTGAATCGGGACGCATACACGCGGGAAATTCCCGCGCTGATGGCTGTCGCGCTTCGGAGACCAATCATGATCAGGCTGTGTTCTCCGCCGCAGAAGGGGCAGATGTAATTTTTGTGTTTTGATTCTGGCAGGATATACCACACCGGAATTGTGCCTTTGCCGCAGACGGTACATTTTCCAGAGCCCTGATCCAGCTGTACATTCTGACAATCCGGACAATAGCGGTACGGCTGATGGATCTGAGAGTCGTGCTTGTCCTCCTCCGAGCGGGGGAAGATCATGCGGATATGCTTGTCAGCGGAAAAGTATTGATTATAGAATGCACCGAGATCACGGATAATGACACGTCCGCTTTCATCTTCGCATCCAGCCCAGCCGGTCGCGCCACAATCGTGACAGTTGACAACAGGCAGATATCGAGCTTGGTCTGCGATTTTCTGGTTCAGGTCAGATTCCAGCATCAGCTCCGATTGCTGTCCATCCACCTTAGCCATTACGCGTCGCAGTTCGCGCATCCACACCTGGATCTGTACCTGCAGGAATGGGCGCAAGTGCCCGCCGCTGTCCTTAATTCGAGCATGACTAATCAGCGCCAGCATGGATTCCACGATAGCAAGAGCATTTTTTCCCGCCATTTCTGGGTAAACATTAATCAGCTGAGCCTGAATCTCAGATATCGTACGGATCTTGCTGTCCATGACACCCATCAGACTTTGGAAGAAAGAGTGATGCATCAGCTTTTCAGACAGCGCCACCCTTGCTTCATCTGAGGTCGATTCTGCAGGTCGATTGTCTTCTTCAAACCATGCGCAGATAGCATGCTCCAGATAACCTTCAGCGTCTTCTTCCTGCGCCAGCAGGTTCAGCTCCCGGGCTTCAGCTTCCGTAGGCATTTTATACAGATTGACTTCGGCGCTGTCCAGGAATTCATGCCCGGTCAGGCGATCTTCGGTAACGATGGCTTCTTTGTCAAAGACCTCACCGAAAATATTCTGAGCATAATCAAGCAACGCCTGAGCGGAACCTTCTCCACCCATGGTAGCGGAGGTGCCAACACAGCAGAGGTCGCCTTCCGGAATGTTCAGACGGCTCTTTAGACGGCGGATCAGGCAAGCCAGGTCAGTGCCCTGCGCGCCGTCAAAGGTATGCAATTCGTCCACTACAATAAAGCGCAACGCGCCGGTAGTATCGTTACGGCTCCAAAGCCGCGCGTCTTCTGGCCTAACAAGCAAGTAGTCCAGCATCTTGTAGTTGGTCATCAGGATGTCCGGCGGGCTGTTCAGGATGGCCTCATGGTCAGTGATGATGGCATCCTTTTGCATGGTTTTTCCTTGGGTGCCACCAAAGCCACCCACATACATTCCGGCAGTGATATTCCCGCGAAGCTCATCACTTCCGTGGATCAGGCGAGCAATACGAAGCGCTTGGTCCGAGGCCAAGGCATTCATGGGATAGATGATAATCGCTTTGATTCCCGGCTCACCCTTGTGAGCATAGCAATACTCCAAAATCGGGTACAGGAAGCACTCCGTCTTGCCGGAGCCAGTACCCGTTGCCACCAAAGTAGACACAGTATCTGTACCGCACAGGCGGTCGAATGCCCTGTTCTGATGAACGTAAGGTGGATAAGAAGGGTGCAATGCCTTGAACCTTTCGTTGCCTTGTTCGGCCACACGGAAAGGCAGCTTGACCGAGATGTATGGCTCATGGAAGAAATTGTTTTCCCGTTCCATGAAGCGACGAATACTCCCGCGGAAAACCGGCGTCGTGATTGGATACGACGCATCCATATATTCAATCAGACTGTCCCGGAAGCGGGAGGCAAGAACAGAGGGAATCATAAGCGGAACCTCCTGCGCAGATTAGGTCTTGTCTTTATCTCCAAGGATTACTCGGCTTTTCAGCTCTTCGTGAAAGCGCATCATTCGGTATCTGAAGAACGCTTCATAATCATCGCTGAAAACGCCGTTCTCCTCCGCCAACGAGATCAGGTGTGTCTCCATGGCGGAATCAATATGGTCGGGATTACGCTTCATATACTCGGCCATGTATTTAGAAGGCGCTCTGTCCCGTATAGACCGTTTATTCAGAAAATCATCCACGATTGTAATGTTAGCGATGTGATTGACTCGCCAATCCTCAACCTCTGGATGCTTCTTCCTCATATACGCCCTGGGGAAGAAGTGGTGATAATTCTTGCTGTTAGCCTGTCTCAGCCAGTCATTAGCTATTTTCACAATTGCGTTATCCGCAAAGGACTTTGGCTCATGGTAAGCTAGTATGCAGAGCATACCTTTGATGAAGGCTGAACCTGCGGAGAAGTATCCATGACCAACTAGCGACTCATACGAGATATCGATGGGATAGTCATAAACCGGCAGTTTACCATCCAAAATCTCATCAATGCTTCTGATATCCTGTGTCAGCTTGGATTCGGCGGCATTGGAAAACCGGCTCGACAAAACGCAGTGCCAGAAATAATCCTCAAGATACCGCCTCTGATCGTCCAACGGCTTATCCTTGTGATAATAGAAGTAGTAAGCGAAGGGTACGATCAGTGAATCGTAAGGCAGCAGCTGTGAAACCGGTATCCTGTAGCTGGTGCGGAAATAATCGACAGCTGCTTTGATTGCATTCTCGGCTTTATCCCAGACATCGATAAAAGCATTTTTGTCAAGCTTCAGGATTCGTTTTCTGGTACAGTCATTAACCAGGATAACCGCAATCGTCTGAAGGACAGTCGAGTCAGAAATGGTGCCATAGTCCACTTCGGACAGGTCTTCCATCAGCAAAGCATATTTTTCGGAGAGATCGAAATCCCGTTCTGCATCATAGGTTTTGGCAACCATGATCTCAAACAGACTCAGCGGCTTGCCGGTTACATTGATGCGGGTGAAAATCTCCGTTGCGACATCAATTGGCGCGTCCGTCACATCTATTTTGGGAAACTGATAGGTTTTGATTGCATCTTTGTAAGTATCAATCAAATCTAAAGCCTCGGTAGAGTAATGCTCAGAGAGCCAGCGCGTTTTTGCATTGAGCAGATCAACAACGCTGATATAGCGCCTCTCGTCATCACCCTCTTTTGCAACGACGACGATTTGCTCGTCCATTGCGGCTTTCAGGTCGATGTACATTTTGCCATAATCGACCGGAACGCCATCTTCGTTGACAAGCTTTGCACCTTTGAGCGCCACATAGATGCTGGTCATACGCTGCTGACCATCGAGAACATACTGAACCCTTACGCCGGCAGGCGTTTCGGGCAAGTCAGCTCCGCCAAGATTACGCACGGCGCGAAGACGCTCATCGGTTTCCCAAATGATAAACGTGCCGATGGGATAGCCTTTCAGAATACTATCGATCAAGCTTGCTGTCTGCTCAGGTGTCCAGACAAACTTACGCTGAAACTGGGGAATCTTGATTTTCCCGGTTTCGATGTCGTTGAGCATATTGCTGTAGAGTAAAGTTCCTGGTTTAGGCTGGTATGCCATGCTGAAATCCTCCGATTACTTCTTTGCTTTGGATATTACTTTGGATTCCTGAATGCTGTCCTTTTTCTGAATCCGTGGTCTGCTGAGTAATTCTCTTAACTGATACGATTCCGCTTTATAGAGATCCGGAGATCTCTCTTCTTGGAAAATCTCAATGAAGTCAGTTCTTGTACTTATGAATTCTGGATTCTTCCCCATAATTTCATTTCGTGGAATAACAAGCGAAATTACGGTAATGATTCGTCCATCTGTAGAATCATCTTCAAGGAAACCATGTAGTTCAATGGTATCCACCATATTGTAATCATCGGACATGAATAGCGTTGCGGCAACTCTAAGTAATACACGCCTTGCTATATCGTTGCTATAATCTGCGGCAACACCAACTGTGAGTTGTCGATCTCGTATTGTCTGATATTCGTCATCATAAAAGAAATAGTCGAGGGGCAGGATTTCACCTTTTCCAGGAATCCTGTAATGAATATATAAACATCTCTGATCTTTATCATAGTGTAGGCTATGCACAGCGACGCGATAAGTGTTGAAATAGTCTATGCTGAACTGATCGTTGATCAGAATATGTTCGAAAAAACTATCAACTACGTCAGGTGCCAGTTTTTGAAATGCACTCGTAAGGCGAGAGCGTTCTTCTTGATAGTCTGCATACTCACGGTTGTATCTTTCGTAGTCCCTCTGGTAAATGATATCTGCGTCAGACTCCATTTTCTGACGTTTTGCTTTATAGTCGGCATAGCTTGTATCGTCGGTAAAAAGCCTTGATTTAATCCATGCCACCGGCTTACTCCAAAAATGCAACCCGTTATTTGACTTTGCCTTGGAACGGGCAGACCGCTCCGATGGTTGCCGAGGAGCGCTCAAAGTTTCATTCAGATAGTCGTCGAAAGATTTTGCGTGAATACATTGAACCGCAGTAATCTGTTGAATGCAATCCTTAAAGGCGTTCGTCAGATCTATTGCTTCTTTATGCGGATCGTCAGTTCGAGGAGCAATTTCCAAACACGACATAAGGTCCTTTGGCATGAATCTCACCTCACTTTCTTAGCTATGCTTACTGAAAAATGCCCACGCCGTCTCATAATCCTTCTCCCTGTCACACCTGTCAAACGGCGCGACGTACTCAATCGTCCGCTGCACGGGGCCACCGGGCTGGGTGTCGTCGGTGATGGTGCGGTAGAACTTCTTTCCGGCGGGTGCGCCCTTGATGCCGCTTTCCCATTCCCTGCGGTCAAAGCCCACACCGGTGAGGCCGCGGTTGTTGGTGAAGACGATGCGGCCGTTTGCGTCGTACCAGGTGTCGGCCTCGTACTGCTGGAGCACGGGGAACTGGATGCGGTAGATGGTTTTCAGCTGATCCAGCGTCATACCCAGGGCCATGGCGGTGAGCACGTCGATCTCCACCAGTGCCTGGCGGCGTTCGTAGTCGGTGCGCAGGGGGGTGTCCCATGTCCAGGTGGGGGTCAGGGTTGTAAAACGGGTCGGGCGGAGACGGGGATCTTGCTTAGACCAACTATCTGAGGAGAATGCATCCTGCCAACATTCCTGCCAGAATGGAGAATAATACTTCGTTAGACAGTTCAGGATAAGTGCTCTGCAGCAAATACCAGGAATGTCTTTGGCGGGGAATATTGGATAGAGCATCGTAGTACTGTAGTTCACATGGCCTTTGCCGATTGACTTTACAAGGAAATCATACGGCACGCTGGCCGTCAGGCCAGCAAGTGCCGATATGTCCACACTGTTTTCGAGTGCTAACGAGAAAACAGTGTGGACATGTGCTATCGCGCTATGCGCGATAGCACATGTCAACGTCCTTTCAGACGTCGTGCCGACCATCTCGCGATTAATCAACCGGAATTCATCTGTTAGTTTTGTGCCCCATGGTGTTACTGGTACCTTTGCCATATACTGAGGTAAAGGTAATGCAGGTTGATACTTCACCCTTATGCAGTAATTGTCGGGGATTTCTAATAGATCTACTTTGTCATAATCGCTATTTACACGATATGCGCTTCTTGTTGTTTGGTGATAAGGATTCGCAACCCCGATATGAGCGCCGGAGTATATCGCATCAATGGTGGAATCTGGGAAACGCACATCGAATTTGATTGTTCCATCTTTCTGAGACGCAGTTTCGTTCCAAAACTCTGATGTGAATAAGTGGCCTTCCATGGAACCAAGCAAAGTTTGTTTCTCAAAGCATTCCAAAACTTCGACCAGTTGTCTACAATGGAGCGTGGTAGGTAATTTGGCGGTTTTCCACTCATCTGTATCGTCAAAGATACGAGCAAACAGCTTCAATTCTCGTTGCCCGATATGTATAATTCTATCCGGGTGGCCTTGAGTGCACCATCCATTTTCGTCCTTGATTCCAGGCACAGGGCCAGAAATGCTGCCATCATAGCATTGATCGATTGTTTCTACGCTATACAGGTTATGCAGCGTGTCGAAAGACACGCTGCCCCCTCGAAGTGGACCACCATACACATTTAGACTGAATGTTGTATGGTGGTCCACTTCGGCGAACAGCTTTAGCTCGTTCGCAAACATAAAATGTTTGCGAAGCTTCGCATAAAGCGTCCGCCGAAGTGCACCACCCCTCGGGTCGTCGTAGACGCCCTCGGGGTGTACGAAAGCGGCTACGCCGCTTCCGTTTCCGAAGCCCCAAGCCTGAGGAAGGAAACACTTATACAAATTGATGGCACCAGCAAGATCAGGATAGTTCTGCCGTGAACCAAGGAATGCCTGTTGTCCAGATACGCCTTCATATTCGCTGAAATAAAGTGCGTGAGTGGCAGCATCCTTCATGAGCTGTTCACGAATGTGTGTGGTTTGTGTAGCAGTAAATTTTTTCACTGCCAGCAACGGCTGTCTGTCTCCCAACACCGCTTCCTCATTCCACTCCAGCTTAATCCACGGCGGATTTCCGATTATCAGATCAAACCCGCCCCGGCTCTCAAACACATCCGCAAACTCCAGCTCCCAGTGGAAGAACTTCTGCTGCTCCGCCACCTCATTGGCGATGCGCAGGCGCGGGAAACCCGCCCGGAGTTGATCCAGGTTCACCGCGCCGTATTTGCCGTAGCGATCAGAGAGTTCCCGTGCATAAGGGTCAAGATCAAAATCATCGAACACGGAGATCTGATCGGCGTTTTTCTTATCGCCCCTTGTACTAACCACATCAAGACCCAGTAGCATCTGGACATCAAAGAGGAATTCCATACGACTTGGCAGTTCATCAGCTTTGTCAATCGGCCAGAACCACAGGGCACACCAGTAATCCATAACCGCCTTCAGCCGTGCATAGGGGCTGGCGTTGCTGCCGCCCTTGCTGAGGTACAGGCTGTCATAGATGCGGTCCTTGTCCCGGATGGTGGTGGGCTGGTGCTCCTCGTCCTGCGCCTGCCCCCACACGGACAGAGGATCAGTGGTCTTGTCTTTGATCTCGGCGCGCAGCTGGGTATGGGCGTCCCACAGGGCGTCGATCTGGTTGCACAGGCGCAGCACGTCGTCCGCCTCACTGTCAGTGAGCGGCTTGATGAAGGCTCTGCGCCACTTGTTGATGGTGGCGATCTTCTCCGGCTCCAGCCCTTTGATCACCCGGTCGGTGTAGGCGCACATGCCGGGATCGCCCAGCAGGAAGTGATACACCTGCTGCTTGCGCAGACTCCGGTTCATGCCGGGGGCCACCCGCTCCGGAGCGCTGTTATACCAGGCCCCAGGGCCCTCCGCCTGCGCCTGACTCAGGGTATAGCACTGCCGCCGCGCGCCGATCAGGCTGTTGCCGTTCACGATCTGTGTCCGGAACCACGGCACATAGCCGCCCTGATAGATGGTGTTCAGCCACAGGGAGACCTCCGCCAGCTCCACGGCGGTGGGGTTCAGGTCGATGCCGTACACGTTGCGGTCGGCGATCAGCATCTTCACCTTCTGCAGTTCCTGCTGGCGCTGCTCATGGGGAATACTGACACCGGTCTCCTTCTGCTTACGCTCCAGGTAGGCCTCGGCAAGCTGGGACACGGCCTCGTTCAGGAAGGCCGCGCTGCCCATGGCGGGCTCGCAGATGGTGAGCTCCAGAATATCGTCGGCGGATTTGTCCTCCAGCAGTTCCTTCAGGGCATACTTCACCAGGCACCGGGTCAGCACTTCCGGGGTGTAGTAGGATGCAGACTTCTCCCGCTCCCGGCCCGCCAGACGGTAGATGAATTCGCCCTTTGGATGGACGCGAAGAGTGCCGTCGTCGTTGCGGACGCGCTCGTCCTCGGTGTACTGATCCAGAACCCGTAGGGGGATGAAGTAGCCAACGTCCAGCTCGTCCACCTTGTCCCCGGCGCGTTTGACCTCGTACAGGTCTTCCTCCGCGAAGAAGCCACGGTAGCTGAGCAGCGCCTCGTACACCGCGCCCAGCTGGTTGACGCCGAGGTTCGAATAGCTGATGCGGCCCCGGCGCTGGCCCCTGCCGCCCCGGGAGAGGCTCATCAGGTTGATGATCTGCAGGAGCTTGCCGTTGCGCAGGTGCGCCTTTTCGATCAGTGCGGTGCGCTCGGAATCGAAGATGTGGGCCTTCAGTGGCTCGATGGCAAACACACCCTGCAGGGACTCGCTGTCCGCAGGGGCTTCCACCTTGGTCGGAAAGCCGGAGTAGACCAGGCCAAACAGCTTGTCCAGGCTCTCCTTCAGGAAGTTGCCGTCCTCGTTGATCTCGCCGTCGCCCTGGGCCTGTTCGCAGATCTCCCGTAGGCTCTCAAAGGAATAACCGGATTCGTAGGTCTGCGCTTTCATGGGCGCGTAGCCCAGCTCCGGCTTGGCCTCGATAAAGAGCATGAACAGGATGCGGTACATGTACCGCAGGCACTGCAAAGTCAGGTCTTCCGCCAGTGCACGGCCGAAAACGGCCACATGCTGACGCTCTTTCATATCATAGACGACCTCGTTGCCAAGGATCTCAATGCACTGCCGCAGGGCGTACTTCAGATCCCGGGACACACCGGAGGCGTGCTTGTGGCTGTTGTCGTCCAGGACATCCAGCAGGCTTCCGCCGTCCTTCGGGCAGAGGGAATCCCGGTGCAGCAGCACGGCCATGGCCTGCAGGGTGCTCTCCTCATTGCGGCCAAAGATATCATCCAGATCGAAGACCAGGAAGCGCTTCTCGTTCCACTTATTCCGGTCGATCAGGGCGATCTGGTTTTCGCTGATGAGGATGATCCAGCGGGGGCTTTCGTCCAAGTCATACAGCAGACGCCCAAGCAGTTCCTCCATAGGCTGGCGAAGAAGCTGCTCTTCGGCGAAAGGCGTCACAAGGCCAGACCGCAAATCAGCAGCCATGGGCACATAGCCCAGGATATCGGAGGCATCGGTTTCATCGTCATTGGCGATGACCAGATCAGCGCTGTCCGTAGGCGTAGTCAAGATCGTCCAGAGCAGAGGTGCTCCATTGTCCTTGCTGATCTCCAGCGCTACAGGCACTTTGCCGACATTTGGGATTTCTTCCAGTTCAGGCCTTGCGGAAACCGCATCATAGCCCAGAGCACCCAGCAGATCCCGGGCGATTTCCGTTACGGCCTCAGCATAGGCAGCTTCACCACGGCGACGTTCCTGCCTGCCTCTGGTCAGGAAGTACCGCTTGCCCGCATCGCGCAGCAACGCCCAGGGCGTCCGCTGATCGGTTCCCTGCGCTGCCTCGCGCCATGCGCGGATCGTATCTGCCGCATTCTCCTCGAAAATTGAGGCGAAATAGTGGTTGGTATAGTATTCGTTCCGGTTCTTGATGCCGGTCAGATCCATGCTCATGCGTTCACCCCCATGAAGACGGCTGCGATGCGGATGTAGGGACGGTCGGCCTCAATGTCCATGCTATCCTGAACCCATTCAAAGAAGGCTTTGAATATCTGATCGATATGGCGCTGTTCAGCGTCCTTTTGTTTCTGCTTGCCGAAGAAGGAAAGCTGTTCGTATTTTTCTTCAAGGTGGGCTTCATGCCGCGCCTTCAGCTTTTCCAGCTTATCCAGCTCGGGATATATCTTTTCATACGGCCCGTCAATGTAGGCCTGCGCGGCTTCTGCCATGACTCGCTTTGCCTGCACCACTGCTTCCGAACGCAGCGCAGATACCGCCTGTGCGTCCTCTTCCGTCAGCGTTCCTGTATTGGGCCGGTCGCTGCGGTCAAACTGCGTCCTGGAAAGAAGCTCTTTCATGCTCAGCCGCCTGTCAAAATGTCCGTTCACAAAGCGCAGCCCGAACCATTCATCCACCAGCGGCGCGGACCGCCTGTTGGGGATGGAGCCCGCCATGCAGAAAATGACCTCGCCCTTTTCAAACGTGGGGATGCCTACCAGCGGCGCTTCCTGCCGCCCGAAGAACTGGCTGGCCTTGTCGCCGGCCCACTGCATGATAGGATGCTGCCGCCACAGGTAATGCACCTTGGGCCAGCTGTCCTCTTCCAGCGCGTTTTGCAGGCTCTTGCGGTTTTCCTTCGCTACGAAGTTTTTGTCAGGGGAAACATAAAGCCATTCGTCGATGGCAGGCGCAGCTTCCGGCGGCAGCACGTTGCGGAACCGGCGCTGCATATCGGGTGTCCAGCGAATCTCAAGCCCCTCCGCGTCATGCAGCGGCATGACTTTGTAAGGATGCGTTTCCGCAAGCAGGCGGACCGTGCCTTCCAGGAAGTCCTTGTCGGACATCAGGGTACGATCCTCCACGGTTTCTGGTGCGGAAGGTTTTGCTGCAGCAGGCGCGGAAGGCTCCGCTGGGCTGTCGCCCCACAGATCGGCAAACAGGTCTTCGAGGGACGCATCTTCTGTTATGGTCAGTTCTTCTTCGAATTCCTCAGCGCTGCTTTCCTCCATGGCGTGGTAGGTCAGCTGTTCTTCCGCATCCTGATCATACAGGTTCATCAGTGCGCCAACATCGCCGATGTTCTTATTAGCTTCTGCCTCCTTGCGAATCAGCACTTGCAGGATACGCATGTCGCCCCGAATCTCCTCATTGGTGGAGCGGGTGACCATATAGCGGATATCCGGCGATACCTTCTGACCATAGCGGTCGACACGGCCATTCCGCTGCTGGAAAACCAACAGAGACCACGGGATATCAAAATGGATCATCCGATGGCTGAGGTAGTGCAGGTTGATACCTTCGGAGGCCACATCACTGGCGACAAGGATGCGGACAGGCGCTTCATCCCGTCCAAATTCTTCCACGATCTTTTGCTGATCGATATCGCTCATGCCACCATGCAGGGTCTGGATAGCATTGGCGGGCATACGGAAGTCCTGCTGGAGGTGTTCTGCCAGCCAGCGCATGGTTTCGATGCGCTCAGTAAAGATGACCAGCCTGTCATCTGCAACACGGTAATTCCAACCATAGGCTGGATCACGCAGCAGCTTCAGCAGTTCCTGGTATCTGGAAAAGTCCTGCGGCTCGATTTCTTTCAGCGCATGCTCCAGCACGGAAAGAGCACGGCGCTCTTTCATCGCGTCTTCAAAGCCTTCCTTTTCAAGGCGGCTCATGCGGCCCTGAACAGATTTCAGACACGCGGCAGGGCTGGAGAACATTGCCTTCTTGAAGGTCATATCGCGGAGCCTGCCGTTTTCTGTCTTGGGCAGCATGGATTCATAGGTGATGAACGCCTCAAGCGCCGCTTCTTCCTTTGCGGTGGCAGTACAGGGCACCTCACCGATATGGCGCTCTTTAAAACCGTCCTTTGCCTGATCCTGAATATCTTTCTTGAAGCGACGGACAAACAGGCCTTTGATGTCGTCCCCGTTATCCTTGATGTCCTGCTCAGTGTAGTTATCCGGATCAGGAATGGCAGTAGGATCAAGCATGTTCATCAGAGAAGCGAAGGAACGGGCGCTGCCGTCGTGAGGGGTGGCGGACAGCATAATCAGTGTATCGCTCCGGCTGGAAAGCAGATCTGCCAGGCGGGCACGCTGGGAACTGCTGTTGCCTCGCTTGGCCACATTATGTGCCTCATCGATGACTATAATATCCCACCGGGCGTTTTCAAGATGGACACGGTATTCGCTGTCCCGCTTGATCGTATCAATGGAAACGATGGTCTTGTCATAGTAGTGGAACGGGTTATGGTTGCTGGGCAGATCCCGGCGAATACGCTGGATCTTCGCTGAATCAAGGCTGATCAGCGGAATGGAGAAGCGCTCCCACATTTCCTTCTGAAACTGGGCCATCATACTTTTGATGGTCACAACGAGAATACGACGGCCCTTTCCACGGGCAATTAGCTCACTGATCAGAATACCGGCTTCCAGCGTTTTACCAAGACCGACACCGTCCGCCATCAAGATACGCTGACGGGGACGGGAAAGGCTCATGGCCGCAGGCTCCAGCTGATAGGGCATCACGTCCATGACGGCGTGGTGGCCGATGTGCAGCTTTGCATCGGTCGGGATCTTCTGTCGCCAGAGGCTTTCCAGAAAAAGGCGTGACCGGGTAAACCGAGCAGAGCCGTCCGGTACCAGCGTGGTTTTCGCGGGGTCGATCACCGTAATCTTTTCTAGATCGCTCAGAAAATAAGCGGTTTTATCCCGCACCAAAGGAGACACCCCGACACATTGCAGTGTGTAGGTGTTGAAACTATTAGGATCGCACTTGCGGATCATCCATTCTTCGTCACGGATGAGCACACGCATGCCGGGAGCAAATTCTGCCATGACTTAAGCCCTCCAATTAGTTTTCGGCTTGTGTTCCCTCAGAGGGAACCACTTCCATAATGTCAGCCACATCGCAATTTAACGCGGAGCAAATCTTAAGAAGAATGGCAGTACTGACGTTTTCACTGTGTGTTAACTTCGCGATAGTTGAAGAACTCAGATGAGCAGCTGCCTGCAGATCTTGCTTTCTCATGTCTTTATCGATTAGAAGTTTCCAAAGCTTTTTGTAGCTGATAATCATAGGCTACACCCTTTCACTCTTTGCTATCATCTATTGGTGGATGGATGATGGACTAATCTGCGGTCATACTGATTCCTTTTTACTATAGCATGTATTCTTTAAATAAGCAATGATTATTTTTGCGAACTCGAAATTTCCCTTTTTTGTTTCCTGCCTTTTCTGGCAAAGCTCTATTTTTCAAAAAGCAAACAAAAACGGTAGCTGTTAGCTTTGCCAACGTCAGGTATATCTTTCAGCTAATCGGGTGACCCGTTCTGTTGGCAAGCACACCCGCATATCAGGCCTTTTCCCTGATTTCACATGCTAATAATTATTCATATCTTATACATATATATGCGGTATAGGCCTCTAAAATATAGTAGAAGTTCAACACAGAACTTCATGGATTTTCAAATCCACTACATTTTTCAGCTGGATCATCCGCCATTGTTTGCAATTTCGTGTGCCAACACAAGGGAGCGCCGTTAGAAATCAGGCAAAAATGTTGGCAGCCTGCAAACAGGATCCCTGATTCTGTTTGCAAAACGGCCTCGCAGAAAAAGAAAAGCGCCCGCTTTTGTTAGCAGGCTGCTGTTAGCAGCTTTTTGCTTCAAAAACGGGCT
>ERZ772820.515-NODE-515-length-36827-cov-9.356358_pt1 | contig 36827 bp, 35 predicted proteins | sample MGYA00511377_ERZ772820 | MGnify/ENA primary metagenome ERZ772820 (study PRJEB29015, sample SAMEA2737684) | human gut metagenome | biome: human gut; feature: human-associated habitat; material: faeces | place: China | collected 2012 ... | reverse complement strand
CTCCCGTGCTTGTACCGTGTGATAGCATGTGGGGTGTGTAGGTTGTGTGTAGGTGAAATTTGCAGTATCTTACACTGAGTAAAGTGTTGATAGCCAATGAGTTATGATGTGTTAGTGTAAGATGTAAGATACTCGGTGTGTAAGTTGTTGTAGTATGGTAAAGGTCTCGCTACCATCAAATGCAAGCTCTAAACGCAAGCAGCAAACGCTACCACCAAACGCAAACACTAATGGGGGCGACGCGTCCCGCGTCGGGCATTAAGGCAAAGACTCATACGCCAAATAAAGGCTCACAGACAGCGCTAATTACACGCTTGTTAGTGAGCCTTTGCCTTAAAAATCCCGACGCGGGACGCGTCGCCCCCATTAGTGCTAGCGTTTTGTGGTAGCGTTTAGAACTTGCGTTTGGTGCTTGAGTCCGAGTCCGTTCGCATGTTTACGTTTCGGCGGACAGCAATAACAATGAATTAAATCCCTAAAAAGTGGTCTCTTTTTTAATGCCGATTTCCAAACTCCGTCAATGTGCCACCCAACCAAATGACGTAACTCTTTGGTATTTTATACGAATAATGCCGATGCAAAACGCATCGGCATTATTCTGTATGCTATTTTTTCAAGGAATTATAACCGATTATTACTACAAAATGTTATTTTTGTAGCAGGGAATGAGTATAAAACAGCATTTCATTGTACTGTACAACACAAAGTAAAATATAATGAACGTAATATGAAACTAAGAGATAAAGATACAAAGAAATATTTGCTCACAGTATTTGTGGCTACATTTGTTGCCTATATTATTCCTGCTGTGGTCTTGTACTTGGGATATTTTATGGGCATTATGCTTACGATTTGTATTTCCTTGTTTAACTTGAGTATGGCTTTGCTTGCTTGGCTTTGGGCAAAATCTGTTAGAAAGGAATTTTTGTTGAAAAGACAAATAATATTGAATAGTCTTGTGACGACGCTTTTGATAGGCATTATTTCCTTAGTTGTAACCAATGGGGCTGCCTTATCTTTGAGCCTCATAGTGTTTGTTTGGTTGGGGATATTCAATCTCCTGCCCATTTGTATCCAGTATGTCATTTATTCTTTTATTTTCTCTAAAAAAGAAATTAGGAATAGCCAAAGTAATATGCAAACCTCTAGTATTAGTCCCCAAAACCGCACAAGAATCCAGTCTCTCCAAATTAGGAGAGATGGCACATGTGTGAAAAAGTATTTTTCTCTTCTAGCTCAAGGCTATACGTGGGCATCCACAAGTATCCAAGGCTTTGGCTAATTTCCAAGGACGGAGTCGAACTACCAGAAACATAGTAGCCTTGCAATGGAAACTTATTGTGACAGCTTGAACTAAGCAAGCTGAGTACAATCTTCAACGGCAGGCTTTCGAGGTGCAAAATCCTTGTAAGGGACATTGAATTTCAAAATGTGCCAAATGCACACAAGCATCTTTCTGGCCACAGCAACCACTACTTTCAACTTGAATTTCTTCCTCACTTGTGTGTGAAATGCGTAAAACTTAGAGAAGTAACAATCTTTCGTTCTTGATGCAGCCCATGCGCATTGAACACTGGCAATTCTGATGAATCTGTTCCCGTGAGTAATCTTGTTCGATTTGATTTTCTTGTTACTTTCGTCATTTCTTGGGTTGAAACCGCACCAAGAGACGAGATGTTTGGCACTCGGGAACGCATTTACGTCTGGACCTATCTCGGCAAGGACTGTCAGGGCGGAACGCTCGCTTACACCTGGGATTTCCTGAAGATTCTTCATCTGCTCCTTAAACTCCCTGTTGCAGATTTCCCGCATTTTTTCAATGCATTTGTTCTTGTTATCCTCCAATAAGGCTGATTCTGCAACATATTGTGCAAGCATGTCTATTTCAGCGTCAGAAACGACACCGGTAAGTGCTGCCAGTATCGTATCCTCTCCATGCTTGTTTATAATGCGTTTGTGTACGTGCCTAAGCAGTTCTTGGGGTGAAGTCACACCTTCGGAGATTTGTTTGACAACAGCCTTGTAACTTTTACAATCTGTACATGCCACATAGTTGCTCAAACGAATATTACATCGCTGCAATATGGCATCAATTTTGGAATACTTCCTTACCAATTCTGCATTTATCTCGAATATTCGTCTGTCGTACAAGCGGAGTTGTTGGATTAAAGGAGGTGGAATAAAGCTTCCACGAATTAGTTCCTTCATGACGCATTCTGCAATCCATTGAGCATCCTTGACATCACTCTTACGCCCAGGAAGTTGCCTGATGAAGTAAGGATTAACCAACTTGAGCTCAAATGAGTCAACAAGTACGCGCCAGATGGGAATCCAATACACACTTGTGCTTTCCATTGCGACTTCGCTGACTTTGTTTTCTGCCATAAAATCGCGCATGGAGTCGAGCTGTGGAGTTAAAACGCCAAATACACGTTCAATTTTTTCTCCATTCTCTCGCAAAATACAGAGATATACACTATCTTTGTGCACATCAAGCCCTGCTACAGTTTTCATATGTATTTAATTTTAATTAGGCGTTAGAGCCTGTTTTCCCACAAATATACGGGATTTTGGCAACATTTGCCAATATAGGAAACTGAAGCGGGCTTGATTTATGCTTTGCTGTGGTTCCTTTTTTATCCCGTGGGCATGTGATTGGAAAATCTCATCTTAATTTCAAAAAGAACCAATTCAAAGAAAGAGAGGCCTATATGAATAATTCATTTCCTGTGGGTTGCAAAAATCGCAGAGACAAAAAATAGCACAATGGATGAAAGATATATATGTCGCATTTGTGGTTATAGACTCAAATTTAAGATTTGGGGAGAATACGGAAAGTATCCTTCTTATGAGATATGTCCGTGTTGCGGAGTGGAATTTGGTAACGAAAACTATACATTAACCTCCATCCTTGAATATCGCAAAAATGGATTGAGTCTGGGTGTAATTGGTTTCTTGCAGTAAATAAACTTTTGGATTGGTCGTATAAAGCACAATTAGAAAATGTACCAAAGGTATATAAACTATAATTCATATTCTGTGGATTGCAAATTCACAGGCTAAAATTAATACTACTATGGATAAAAAAGTAAAGCTAAGAGATATACTTGTAGATGTTGCTTTGCAATGGCAAGCAATTTTTGGGGTAGCTCCATCTATTACGAGTTCAATTTCTGAATATGATGCAGCTATGTTGGTTGGTATGTCAGAGAAAGAATACTCTGATTACATGAAAGATAAAACTGCTGTTGCCAAAGGGACGGATTTCGTTTATAGAGATATAAGGTATCAAGTAAAAGCCAATCGTCCAAGCGGTAAAAAAGGAAGTAAAGTAACGATGGTTCCCAAAGCCTCGAACTACGAATGGGACAGGTTAATTTGGATATTATATGATAAGAACTATGTAATGCAAGAAGCATGGGAATGGCATGTGGCAGACTATAGAACGGCATTTGAGAACAAAAAAAGATTATCTCCCGAAGACTATAGGAAGGGGCATTGCTTGTATCTCGTAAAAAATAACAAAAGCAACTAACCCTCTATGTATTTAACTCCTTTCTCTATCCCGATGAACGCGGGACGCGTCGCCCCCATTAGTGCTTGCGTTTTTTCATAGCGCCTTTCAGCCCGCACTTGCTAAATCCGAAACTTTAGAAAGGAAAACAACAGCAATGCCAGATGCACAACACATATATTTGGCTATCGACTTGAAATCTTTTTTCGCTTCGGTAGAGTGTGTGGAGCGGGGGCTTGACCCCCTCTCTGCCAATTTGGTGGTGGCTGATGCCAGTCGTACCGAAAAGACTATCTGCCTGGCTGTTTCGCCATCGCTCAAGGCGTATGGCATAGCAGGGCGCGCCAGATTGTTTGAAGTGGTGCAGCGTGTGCGAGAGATTAACCGTGAACGGGCGCGGCACGCACCCGGCGGACGGTTGGCAGGCAAATCGCATTTTGATGCAGAACTGAAGGCACGGCCCGAGTTGGCAGTTGACTACGTAGTGGCACCGCCACATATGGCACGCTATGTGTCGTATAGCGCACGCATCTATGGCGTGTATTTGCGTTATATTGCGCCCGAAGATATTTATGCTTACTCCATCGACGAGGTGTTTATTGACGCCACGCCATATCTTGAACTTTATAAACTCACACCGCACCAATTGGCGGTAAAGTTAATACGCGAGGTGTTGGCCGAAACTGGCATAACGGCCACCGCAGGCATAGGCACTAATCTGTATTTGGCCAAGGTGGCCATGGACGTGGTGGCTAAACACGTTGAGGCTGATGCTGACGGTGTGCGTATAGCCGAGTTAGATGAGATGAGCTATCGCCGCAAATTGTGGAACTACCAGCCGATAACCAAATTCTGGAGGATTGGCAAAGGCATAGCGCGCAAACTTGCAACTCATGGCATGTATACGATGGGTGATGTGGCGCGGCAGTCGCTGCGTAATGATGAGCTGTTGTACAAATTGTTTGGCGTTAATGCCGAGTTGTTGATAGACCATGCCTGGGGGTGGGAACCCTGCACAATGGCACACATCAAAGCTTACAGACCAACGTCAAAAAGTCTCAGTCGTGGACAGGTGTTGCACCAGGCCTATAATGTGACACAGGCCCGTGTCGTGATGCGTGAGATGGTTGACGAAATGGCTCTGACACTGCTCGACAAGCAACTGCTCACCAATCAGCTTGTAATAGATGTAGGCTATGACCGCGAGAGCATCAATTTGCCAGACTTTTGGCAGGTGTACCATGGTGAAATCGTGGCCGACCATTATGGCCGCAGTGTGCCAAGACCTGCTCGTGCCACCGCCAATTTGGCAGACAACACCTCGTCTGCCCATTTGATGGCTGAAGCTGTAATGCGGGCTTTTGACGAGGTGGTCAATCCGCATTTGCTTGTAAGGCGCATGAATTTGACAGCCAATCATGTTGTGACTGAGCAATATGCCAGCAGCAAGGCTCGGAGTAGGGTAGTGCAGCTCGACTTGTTTACCGATTATGAGCAGTTGGAGCGTGAGCGTGCTGCAGAGCGTGAACGCCTTGAACGTGAAAGGCGTGTGCAGCAAACCATGTTGAACATTAAAAAGACATTTGGCAAGAATGCCATACTCAAGGGGTTGAACTTTGCCGATGGTGCCACTACGATAGAGCGTAATTCGCAAATAGGTGGCCACAAAGCTTGACGTATACAAATTCAATAAAGGGCATGATGTACGACGATATATTTTACACCGAGGAGATAATAGTAAAGGGCAAGTATGGCGATATGCTCAATATGCCCCATCATCAGTCAGCCCGCCATCGCCCGATGCCGTTGGCCGACCGTGCCATGCAGTTTGGTTCTTTTGCGGCGGTGGCTGGTCATGACGATGCTGTAAAGCAGAGCGAGCTACAGGCTGAACTGGATGCCGAAACCGTATATGATGATGAATGGGATTGACGAGTTGCAGGGTTGAAAACAGAAAGGGTTGGCGGAAGTAATCCGTCAACCCTTTTATAAAATCGGAGTTTTGAATTTAGAACACCCATTTCACGCCCAGGCAGGGGCGGCACTTAAAGCCAAGTTTTGAACCGAAGTTGTTGCTCAACTCAATCTCTGTGCCCACGTTAAGGTTTTCGCAGCCAAACAAGTCGCCCACGTTGTACCAAAGTTGGGGCTCTGAAATGAATATAGTGTGCTTCTCTTTGTCGTCAATAGTTTTGTCTTCCCACCAAAAGTCGGCAAAACCGTCAAAGGTGAGACGCTTCAATCCGAGAAAGTCCTTGCACGTCCACACTGCAGTAAACTGCATGGGCACTTTGCTGTCCGTCTTGCGTATGTGTTTGTAGAGCGCTTTCAGGTTAAGCGTGTTGCGATACGTCTGGTCGTGTACGAAATAGTCTACACCAGCCAGCCATGCCGTGTTGATGGGGTAGCTGCGGGTGATACCACCGTCGTATTCCACCTGAAGACTCAGTGGGGCCAGTTTGGTGTTTTGCCAAAAGTTCAGACAACGCGATATTTCGAGATAGGTGCCGCCGGGGGCCACACCATTGTCGGCATTGCTGTCGTGCTGCTTGTAGTTAAAGTCGTGGTCGATGAAGAAATAGGTGTTACCCCATTTGTCCGCCTTGAACATTTCAAGCGTCATGGTTACATATTTGCGGTCAGAACCAAAGTCGTAGAACACTTGCATGTTAACTTGTGCCAAGGCTGTCCGAACGGAGAGCAAGCACAAAAGTACTAAAAGAATTGATTTACGTTTCATGTGATAGAGTGAGATGTGAAATGTAAAAGAGTGAAGTATATGCGTTGGCGAAATTAGTAAACAAGTTGACAAGTTAACGGGTTAACAGGTAAGTTTGCCAAGTCCTTTAGCTCCTTAGCATACTGATTTTTGTATCGCAAACTTACTTGTTAACCTGTCAACTTGTTACCCCGTTAGCCAAGCATTCCGCCAACTGGTTGATATTTATTCGATATAGTGATATAGTGCTAAGACGGTTGTGTCAGCTTATTCATCTTTTGTGCTTGATGCGTCAATAACATCCTTTACGCCTTGTGCGATGTTGCGACATGAGTTCAGCACAATCAGGTAAAGCCCTTTGCCTATCAGCGTCAATATCTTAAACAACTTCTGACCGGCAGTGATAGCCAATCCAACTGCTTGCTTTTCCGTAATGCTAACCCTCGATGCAATGTGTTGGTAGCCATACAGCCACAACAGCGGCAGTCCTACACCAGCTATGAGATAGAGCAATATCCACAGCACATTACTTTCGGGTTGCAGCACAGTGGGGTGTCCGCCCACGGCTTGCCATGGCAAGCCGTAGAAAGCAACCTTTAATGCGCTCACCAGTTTGAATGCAACCAGATGAAAGGCAAATATATAAAGCGTGCGGTCGCCAATATACACCAAAGAGCGTTTGGCCACATTGTCGTGGCGGTCAATAAATCCACAGGCATAAACAAGAGCAATAAAAGCTGCCGTGGCTGGCACGGGGAGTGACAAAAACTCAGTCAACGACGGGGCAAAAGTCATACTCGATGGAAACAGGAAAGAGGCCAATATCAGCAAGCCGAAGCAAGGCAAGGCCGTTTTCCATGTAACCAGCTCTGTCAGTTTGTACTGTCGTATCAGGAAACCGGCAGCCATGAACGAAAGGCCCATCAGTTCGCGATAGCCACCTTGTGCCACGCCACTCACATTGATGCCTTCAGCCACCTTCCAAAAGGTGAGTGCCAGACCGATGATAAGCATACCCCAACCAATTTGGGTGTAATTCTTGAAGTGCTCACTGCGTCGCAGCAGTTTGAACAATATCAAGAACGCGATGCTTGATAGCAGCAGGGCGCGGAAAAACCAGAACGTGCCACACAAAAAGTCGTTGTAACCCGACATGTTGAACACGATGCTCCACAAATGCTGGCACCACTGATGCCAGTTGTAAGGGTGGAGCACACCACCGCTGATGTTGCCATACTGCTCGCTGAGTATGCCGCAAGTGAACAGCAGGTTGTGAATGATTAAGAAAAACACGCTCCACCGCAGGAATGGCCAATACAAGCCCTTGATGCGGTGAACTATAAAGGTGCGGTCGTCGTCAAGGTATTTTGTGTGGAAAAAGTAGCCGGCGCACAAAAAGAATATGGGCACATGAAATATGTAAACAAAGTGCGACAGCCAACCACTGATGCCAGCATGCGACAGCACCACACATATAATGGCTATGGCCTTGACTATGGTAAATTGGGTTGACCGGCCTGCAGTTTGTGTGTCTGCTGTCAGGTGGCATGGTGTACTTGCAGCGTCACCCTCGGTAGTATCTGATGTGTTGGGGCTCACAACCGTTTCAATCTCCTCCGGCTCTTGTTGTGCCCCGGTATTTACGTCGTTGTTAGTTAAGTCGTTATTCATGACTTTATATTTAAGTAGGTGCTCAAAAATATTTTATACAATCAGTAGGTGCCATTTTCACATTGAAAGCACATCCTCGAGACGCATCTGTCCTCTTCGGCCTCGGTCACATAGCCCGCTATGTTCCCTCACTCGAAGGGAACATCTGCACCCCGATAATGCACTTTCAATGTAAAAATAATTTTGAACACCTACTTAGAGTTCTCGTTTTGCATCTCGTTCATCACATAGTCTCCTAATCCGCTGTTGTCGCCCTCCTTCTTGTCACATTTTACGAAGGGAGTCAGGAAGTGAAAAATCCAGCATTTGGTCTTCTTCCATCTACCCCAGTGCTTCCACACCTCGGGGGTCAACTTAAAGCAGCGCGTGTCGCGGTCGTGTACAAATATCTCTTGCAGTTGTTGCGTTGTGTAGCGATCGGCCACGAGCAAATTACATTCGTAGTCAAATGACAGACTCCGGCTGTTAAGGTTGGCAGAGCCTACAAACGAGTAAAGGCTGTCAACCATCATTATTTTGCTGTGATGAAAACCGCCTGTAAAGAAATATATATTCGCCCCAGCCTTCATCAGCCGATGCGCGTTATATTCAACCACACGCGGCATAATGGGAATGTCGCTCTTTTGCGACACCATCACCTGCACGTCCACCCCCCGTTTGACTGCTTTTTTCAGTGCACGCTTGATGTGCCGGCACAGAGTGAAGTAGGGGTTGATAATGAGTATCTGCTTTTGCGCATGGCTAATGGCGTGTACAAAAGTGTCGTGAATGATGCGCGGTGTGGCATAAGGGTCGCGGTTCACCACACCCACAATCTTGCTGCCGGCAGTAGGCGTGTCATCTTGTTTGAGCATGCCAAAGGTGTCGCGTGCATCACGTTCACCCGGATAGTACTCGGCGCCATGTATGTTTTGGTGCGTCACCTTGTTCCAAAAGTCGAGAAACACCTTTTGCAACTGTCCCACGGCATCTCCTTCGACGCGTGTGTGAATGTCGCGCCACTCGCCAAATTCGGGCTTGCCCGTTATATAGTAGTCGGCCACATTCATGCCGCCAGTATAGGCCACCACACCATCAATCACCACTATCTTGCGGTGGTCGCGGTGCAGCACGTGGTTAACCCATGGAAAACGCAGTGGGTCGAACTCATAAATTTCAACACCACGTGCCCGCAAACTGTCAAGGTGGCGGGCACGCAGTGGCCTGTTGTTTGAGCTGTTGCCAAAGCCATCAAACAGCGCACGCACCTTGACACCCTCTGCCGCTTTCTTTACTAAGATGGCAAAGAGCTCCTTCGATATGGAATCGTTTCTGAAGTTGAAATATTCAAGGTGTATGCTATGTTTGGCCGCACGCAAGGCCGGGAGAAGGTCTGCGAACTTCTCCTTTCCGGTTTTGAACACCACAAGACGGTTATTGTCGGTAAACTTCACCCCGAAGTCGGATTGCAAATAGTTTACAATGTCAAGGTCGCTATGTCGTGTAGGCCGGCAGCGTTGGGCCAGTGCTGGCAGGTAAATTAAATGGCTCAATAGGCAGGTAATTATGATAATGCAAAAGTGCGTGTTGGCAAATGCGTGTTTGTTTGTAAAGTTAGCGTACATTGTTGCGTGCTAAATGGCTGGAGCACATTGTCGTAGAGAGCGTGCAAATCACATTTCAGAATAGCAGAACTCTAAAAACAGAATTTTTAGAACCACCATTAAATCATTGTGCTGAACGAGTCAACCACTCCAAGCAAATGCTTTTCTTTGTCAACGACCAGTACAGAGTGTATTTTGTGCTGGTGCAGTATCTTTTCAATTTGTGTAATTTTGGTGTCGGGGCTAACCTCTTTGGGCGTACGTGTCATGATGTCGGCCACGGTGAGTTTGAAAAAGCTGTCTTGCGAGTTTTCCATAGCTCGGCGTATGTCGCCATCGGTTATGATGCCCACCACCTTGTTGTCCTCGGTGGCGACACAAAGTCCCAATCTGCCGTTACTCATGTGAATAACAGCCTCACCAAGTTTCATTGTTGGCGGTATGACGGGCAAGTCGTCGGTGTGCATTACATCATGCGCTTTGGTTAGCAAGCGTTTGCCCAATGTGCCACCCGGGTGATACTGTGCAAAGTCTGAAGCTTTGAAGTGGCGTGCTTCCATCAAGGCGCAAGCCAGGGCATCGCCCAAAGCCAGTGCGGCCGTGGTAGACGATGTAGGAGCCAATCCTAACGGACAAGCTTCGTGGCTGACAGCGGCATTGAGGTGCGCTGTGGCATACTGTGCAAGCAGCGATTTGGGGTTACCGCTCATGCCGATTACGGGAATGTGATTCTCAAGCAGATAGGGCAGGAAACGCAACAGTTCATCAGTCTGCCCTGAGTTGGAGATGGCAAGCACCACATCGTCATGCTGAATAACACCTAAGTCGCCGTGGAACACGTCCAACGGATTGATAAAGAAGCTCGGCGTGCCGGTCGACGACAGTGTGGCGGCAATCTTGGCACCAATGTGGCCGCTCTTGCCCACACCGGTAACAATCAGTTTGCCCTTGCAGTTCAGTATAATTTCTACAGTTTTATCAAAATCGCCATCAATCAGTGGTATGAGGTCGAGCAGAGCTTTGGCCTCGTCTTCTATACACTTAATGGCAGTATCAGTCCATTTGCTCATGATATAGTTTTAGAATTTGGCAGAGAGAGGGTGGCTCCCCTTTCTCTTCAGCCATGATATTGTTCAGTAAACTTTAGGTAACGCGTTGGCGGAATTAGTAAACAAGTTGACCAGTTAACGGGTTGACTGAAATATGATTAGAACCGCTCCTTAGTCGGTCACCAGTTTGTCAACAAGTCCTTCAAGTTGGTCAAGGTACAACATGTTGGGTCCATCGCTCAGAGCCTTGTCGGGGTCAGGGTGCGTTTCAAAAAAATACCCTTGCGCGCCGAAAGCCTTTGCTGCCATAGCCATTTGAGGCACAAACTCGCGGTCGCCGCCAGTTTTGCCACCAGCACCGCCCGGTCGTTGCACCGAGTGTGTGCAATCCATAATCACGCGGTCGGCATATTGTGCCATGATGGGTAGATTTCTGAAGTCTACAATCAGGTTGTTATAGCCAAACATGTTGCCGCGTTCGGTCAGCCACACCTCTTGTGCGCCAGCCTCACGGCATTTTTCTACCGGAAAGCGCATGTCTTCGCCCGAAAGGAACTGCGCCTTCTTGATGTTGACAATACACCCCGTGTGTGCAGCCTCAACCAACAAGTCGGTCTGGCGACACAAAAAGGCTGGAATTTGCAGTACATCAACCACCTCGCCGGCGGCCTTTGCCTGGTAACTCTCGTGTATGTCGGTGAGCAAGGGCAGTGCATATTTGCTCTTCACGTCGGCAAGCATTTGCAGTCCCTTTTCAAGTCCCGGGCCACGATAGGAGTGTATGGAGGTGCGGTTCGCCTTGTCAAACGAAGCCTTGAAGTAAAATGTCAGTCCCGTCTTCTTTTGCAGTCTGGCCACTTCAGCTGCCACGCAGTCGAGCAGCTCGGCCGACTCTATCACACAAGGACCCGCTATGAATATAGGTTTCATGTATTGTTTCGTGTTAAAATGAGCCGTATACAAAGGTAATGCAAAGCATTTATAACACAAAGTGTATGCCGCATAAACTTATAAGGGAGTGCCAAAAAACAGTCAAAAACTACCTGGCACCCCCGTTAATCTGTTAATTTACCCGTCAGCGTTACAGTTTAAAGTCCACGCAGGCGCGCTCACCGATGTGTTTCATCAGTTCGCCCGCCACAGCCTTGTGGGCAGGGTGTACGCTGTAAGCCTTTACGTCGTCAAGGTTGTCGAAAGTAGAGTCGAGGCAGATGTCCCACTTCTCGGCTGGATTGATGTTGAAGCCCACATGCACGCTGCGTATGAAACTGATGGTTGCAGGCAATGCTTCGATGCCCGTTTTGAAAGCCTCGCGTGCGGCGGAACGTACATCGGCTGTCACGTCGTCGCGAAATTTGAACATTACAATATGCTTGGTCATGATTTTGTTGTGATATTATGGTTCGTTATATAATGCGTTGGGGAACTTGGTTGACAGGGTGAAAGGGGGTTGGTTGACAAGTTGACGGGTAAGTTAGCTATATTCTTAGGTTCCTTACTCGTTAACCCGTCAACCCGTTAACCTGTTAACCTGTTAACCCGGCACCCCGTACCCCTTAGTTCTTAACAAAGTTGCCAATCAGTGTCGTTACGTCATGGCTCATAATTCCCGGTTCGTAATAGTTGGCCGGCACCGCCATGCGTGGCAAAGGACGCATCAGGTGGTCGAGTGTGTCAAAGTAGTGAAACTCAGCCTTTTGGTGCGATTGTTCTAAAGCCGTCCTCCACAGGTCAAAGTCTTCTTTGGTTACTTGGTAGTCGTGTCCGCCTTGCACAAACAGCATGCGCAACTGCTTGCTCGCCTGGCGGGCAGTGGCAAGTGCGTCATACTCGTCCTGCATTTTCAGATATTCTGCCGGCAGAGTGGCTTTAAGTTGTTGCGCTTGCGCTTCGGCCAACTTCTCGGCCTCGGCGGCAGCCAGTCCTTGTGTGGTGGCAATGTAGCGTATTTGGTCGCGTACGGTGTCCCAAAAGGGGCGTGCAAGGGCTGCCAGGCAGATAATGCCGGCTACTGGCGATTGCGCCTTTGTGGCAATACGCGGCGCCAGTGTGGCACCCAGACTGTGCCCCAACACAAATATGCGTGTGGTGTCGGCTTCGGGCAGTGCGGCAGCCTGTTTGAGTGCTTGCACAGCATCGTCGGTTACCTCGGTGTCATAATCAATGCGCCCCCCGCTCACCTCGGCTGTTCGGGCACCATACACTTTGGTGCGCTTATCGTAGCGAATGGTGGCAATACCCATGTTGGCAAGCCGCTGAGCCAGCTCGGCAAAGGGCTTGTTCGGCCCTATGGTTTCATCGCGGTCGGCAGGTCCGCTGCCTTGCACCATCACCACTACGGGTACGTGTCCCTCAACGTTGTCGGGCAGGGTGAGCGTGCCAGGCAGCGACACCCCCATCGTGATTGATAACGATGTCACGCTCTATGGGGGCAGCCATGCTGCTTATGTAGCAAAATAAGCTGCATAGTAGTGTTGTGATGAATAACTTCTGCTTCATTGTATGCGTGAGTTTAATAATGTCTGTAATTAAAGCAATGGTTGAATGAAGATGGCGTGTAGTCGTTGAAAATCAAATTATTTGTTCATAGCACCGCAGTGCGGACACCGCCCCTTGTGTGGGATAGGCTTGTCGCACACGCCACATAGTAAGTGCGACGGTTGGTGCTTGATGTACTGCCGGACGGCAAAGGCCCAGTAGACCAACAGCAGGGGGTAGCCAATGTAGATTGGCGTGGTGAGCGTAAAGGTGAGATACAACACTACGCACACACCGCCCAACGAAGCCAGATACGACAGGTTGTCGCCAATGTCGGGCTGCCGGCGTATCTCGTCAATCACCGCCACTGCCACAATGAGCATGCACCACACAGAGGCAATGAACAAGGCCATGATGAGTGGTAGCTCGGTGTTGAAGGGGTTGAGCGTGGGCCTGAAGTAAAACTCCACCCAAGTGGCGGGTATGAACCGCTGAATGCTGCCATACAATGCTGCTGAACCGCTGACGCAGATGCACAATAGTGTGGGGTAGAAACTCGGTATGTCGTTGAAGTGGACAATGCGGAATCGTTTGTGGCGCACGCTTTGTATGAGCCAAAAGAGCACTACCAGCCCGAATACCGACAACACGTAAACAGAGCGGCTGTCGGAGAAGTAATAGATGAATTTCGAAATCGGGTCGTCGGGCACCACGTGTTCAAGCAGTGTGCTTTCGTGTATCCACCCTTGTGTCAGTTGGTCGCGCGCCACCTTTACCCACACCGAGTCGGTGCTGTCGGCCGGCACATACATCACGCGTGCCACCACCAGCTGGTCGTGGCTGTTGATGGCTATGGTGTCGTTCACAATGGCACCATAGTCGGGCAGTCCGGCAAGGGGTGGGGCAGTTTGCAGCGACAGTGTGTCTGTCGATCTGAAATTGTATCCTGTCCAATAGTGGTGGTTGATGTAAAAGTTTACGGAGTCAACTGCGCCCTCGCCGTTTGCCGCCCAATGGTCCATTTTGTTGGGGTGCGAGTAGTAGCAGCCCGAAAGTATCAGGCTGAAACACAGACAAAGCAATATGTAAAGGCGTTTGTGCATGTTGGGCAAACTCTTGTTGATGTTCAAAAAAACTACTGGCCGACTTGGTGTAAGATGTTATTTTCTGGGGCGCAGCACCTGCATCTCGCAATGTTTACAGTCAAACTTGAGCGGAAAGGTGCGGCCGTCTGGCAGACGCAAGGCCAGCTTGCCAGCTGCATGAGCTGGCTTCTTTTTGACACACCACCCCAAGGCGTGGCGTATGCAGTGGCGACAGGTCATCAAGGGCACCTCGGTGCCAGCTGGTTGTTCCAGTTCAAATGCCGGTTCAATGTCCGACACGCCGTGGCGCTTGTAAAACGCCTCGGCCAGGTGGTTGGACACATTGGCTGTAAAAGGCAGTTCGTGCGGCAACATCTGTTTCAAGCGCGCCTCATCGGGGCGTGCCGCACGGTCGCGCTCGTAACTCGTTTGGTGGTCGGCCAACAGTTTGCTGCAAACGGCGCGGCGCCACTCGGTCAGCACCGAGGCCGGTATGAAACGTTCGCCGTTGGTTTGAATGCTGATGTGGTGGGCAGTAAAAGGCGTGTCGCCCAATTTTGACAGCTGGCGCACCATGGCGTCGTGCTGTGGCGAGCGTGCATCGTCGTGAGGGTAGTCAAAACGCAGTGTAACGTGGCAACCGCTCTCGTCGGCCATGTCGATGGCATAGCCGCCTTCAACCTCGCGCAGTGAAATGTCGGCGGCCAGGGTGCGTTTGGCCGTTTCCTTGCTCAGAGCCTTATCCATGGCAAAGTCGAGGTTGCGGTGCAGGCGGGTGCCACGCTTCAGCGGTGGCATGGTGGCGGGAAATGCCATGTTGCCCTCAACTTTGTTCACGCGGAAGCCTTGCAACTTGCCGTCAGCGTCAACAAAGCACAGTCCGTCGCCCGCTGTGAGTGGCGAGGCAAGATTGGCGTCGGGTTCAAACACAAAGCTGCGGCGCTCGATGCGTCCCACTTTGCCCACCACGGGGCCTATGGCCTTGGGAGTGGCAAACGAGTGAATGGGGGTGTCGGTGCGTCCGTACAGAAAATAGTTGGTAAAACCACGGTTGAAGGAGCGCTTGGCATCGGGATCGAAGGTCAGATGCGAGGTGCCGTATGAGGCGCGCACGTAAGTGTCGGCGCGCTGTGCAAGTATCTTGTCAATTTGTTGGCGATACCATGCCGTCACGTTCTTCACATAGTTGGTGTCCTTCAACCGGCCTTCAATTTTGAAGGAGCGCACGCCGGCGTCCATCATGGCTTCGAGGTCGGCAGTACGGTTCATGTCTTTGAGCGACAGCAAATGCTTGTCGTGTACCAGCACATTGCCTCGGTCGTCTACGAGGTCGAAGGCCAAACGGCAAAATTGTGCGCAGCACCCCCTGTTGGCCGATCTTTCAAAACAGTACTGCGAGGCATAGCAACGTCCGCTGTAGCTCACGCACAAAGCACCATGCACAAAAGCCTCAAGTGGCACACGCACGGCTTGGGCTATGCGCCGGGTTTGTTCGAGCGATGTTTCGCGAGCCAGCACGATTTGCTTGTAGCCTGCCGCTTCGAGCCATTGTGCCTTTTCGGGCGTGCAGTTGTCCATTTGCGTGGAGGCGTGCAGGGCTATGGGGGGCAGTTTCATTTGTAGCAATGCCGTGTCCTGCACAATAAGGGCGTCAACTCCCGCATGGTAGAGTTGCCATACCAGGTCCTCGGCGGCTTTGAGTTCGCTGTCCCACAATATGGTGTTCAGCGTTACATAAATGCGGGCGCCATACAAGTGAGCAAAATTGCACAGCCGTGCAATGTCGTCTACCGAATTGCCCGCAGCTGAGCGTGCTCCAAAATTTGGTCCGCCAATATACACCGCGTCAGCGCCGTGTTTGATGGCCTCAATGCCGGTGTCGGCATCGCGGGCAGGTGCGAGTAATTCTATTTTATGCAGTCTGTTGTGGGTGGGCATGGTTTTGTTGTTCTTTTAATAAGATAGGCTGCACCTCGGCAGAAAGTTCAAGCAAGCTTGACTTTCTTCACTCGGTTTGCACTATCTTTGTGGGTGATAGGTTGAACACCTATTTATTTTTGGCGAAGTTACACATTTTCTTTCATAACTCGCGTTTTTATGACGTTGAAAGCAGACTTGTGCATACGTCTTTGCGTTGTGTGCACATGGCGTTTCCTCGCGCGCGCACGCGTCTGCTAATTTTTGTGTTTTTGCCTGCATTCTGCACTTTTGCTCGTAACTCGTTGATATTCAAATGTAAAAGCAGTGTAGGTATATATGCACTTTGTCTACACTGTTGTCTGCACTGCAATCGCAAAATCTAACATGCAGGTGTGCGCGGCAATGAGGCGTGATATTCGGTTGTGAGGCAAGCACCGTGTGGCGTGGCGTGCGGTAAACAGGTGGCGGCAGACCGTAAAATCTGTCACGTGCGGGCGGATTTTCTTTTGCTCCGATTGCTTTTCCTGCCGCCCGTGACAGAAAAGTCCGTGGGGTATGACCGGATTTTTGTATTGTGATAATGGTGTAGTGCAGACACTGGTGTAGACAAAGTGTATATGTGTCTACACTACTTTAAGCGATGAAAATCAGTAACTTATGAGCGAAAGTGTAGAGTGCAGGCAAAATTGCAAAATTTGATTATAAGGTATGTGGCTGATGAGGGTGGGGGTGACGGATTAACGAGTAAACGTGGAATTTTTGACGGAGTTAAGCTGCACTTTAGTAAAATATCCAAGTCTGCTTGATATTTTGCGCTCGGTTTGCACTAACTTTGCAGCATAAAACAATATTGAACATGCAAGACCCAAAACACATACACATAGCAGATTATAACTATGACCTGCCAGATGAGCGCATTGCAAAGTACCCGAAAGCCGTGCGCGACGAATCGAAATTGCTGCTCTATCGTGGCGGCCAAATCAGCGAGGACGTATTTTACAATTTGCCCAACTACTTGCCTAAGGGCGAGTTGCTGGTGTTTAATAATACAAAGGTAATTCAAGCACGTTTGCACTTCCATAAGTCGACGGGGGCGTTGATAGAGGTGTTTTGCCTCGAACCGCACACACCGCACGATTATCAGGTTAACTTTGCCACCACTCGCCGTGTGGCTTGGACATGCTTGGTAGGCAATTTGAAAAAATGGAAGGAAGGAAAGCTTGAACGCACTATAAATGTTGGTGGCAAAGAGGTGTTGCTGACAGCCGAAAGAGTAGGGGTGAGCGGCACCGGCTACGAGGTGGTGTTTGACTGGGGAGACGACACCGTTGCCTTCTCTGAGGTGCTGGAGGCTATTGGCGAACTGCCCATACCGCCATATCTTAACCGCGAGACAGAGGCAAGCGATTTGAAAACCTATCAGACGGTGTACAGCAAGGTTAAAGGTTCGGTGGCAGCACCGACAGCCGGTCTGCACTTTACTGAACGTGTGCTTGCCGCACTTGACAATAATGGTATTGAACGCAATGAGATAACCCTGCATGTGGGGGCTGGCACGTTCAAACCCGTAAAGAGTGAGGAAATTGGCGGACACCCCATGCACTCGGAGTGGATTGCTGTAAAACGTGAGAGCATAGAACGCCTTTTGGCACATGGCGGACACTGTGTGGCGGTGGGCACCACATCGGTGCGCACGCTCGAAAGTCTGTACTACATTGGTGTGATGCTGCACCGCAACCCCGATGCGCATCAAGACGACTTGCATGTGCCGCAGTGGATGCCTTATGAGTATGCTGCATCGCCAGAGTTAAAGTTGACAACGGTTGAGGCTTTGCGGGCTATAGTTGACTGGCTCGACCGCAACAAATTGCCCGTGCTGCACACATCAACGCAAATAATTATAGCACCGGGATATGAGTATCACGTAGTGAAGGCTATGGTGACGAACTTTCATCAGCCCAAGTCGACACTGTTGCTGTTGGTTTCGGCCTTGATTGGTGACAACTGGCGCCGCGTGTACGATTATGCCTTGTCGCACGATTTCCGTTTCTTGAGTTATGGCGACAGTTCGCTGTTAATTCCGTAATTGTTGGTAAAGGGGGTAACAAGTAGACGGGTTAACGGGTAAGTAAGTTTTCAATACTTAAAGCCATTATTAAAAGACTTGGCAAACTTACCCGTCAACCCGTCAACCCGTTAATTGATTCTGATTACAACCTATTTGACATGAAGCACGATAACAATAAAGAACTGTTGCCGCTGGTTGACGAAGAAGGGCACGTGGTGGGTTCGGCCACACGTGGCGAGTGTCATGACGGCATGAGCATGTTGTTGCACCCGGTGGTGCATTTGCATGTGTTTAATGAGCGTGGCGAGGTGTATGTGCAGCACCGGCCAGAATGGAAAACGGTGCAGCCCGGCAAATGGGATACCGCCGTGGGGGGGCATGTTGATTGTGGTGAGACGGTGGAGGCAGCTTTGGCACGCGAAGCACGCGAGGAAATAGGATTGTCGCAATTTACGCCAGAGTTTATGTGCCGGTATGTGCACCAATCTGCTTTGGAGCGCGAGTTGGTTTATGTATACCGCACAACAACTGATGCGCCTTTGGCTCCGTCTGATGAGTTGGACGGTGGACGTTTCATGACGCTTGACGAGCTTTGGCAGCACATGGGGCATGGCTTTTTTACGCCCAATTTTGAGGCGGAGTGGAAACGCGTGTTTGGCGATGAATAAAGCATTAGAACGTGTGTTTTGATGTTTCGCTGGACAGCATAAAGAACGTGAGACAACGCCTAAGGTGCTGCCTCACGTTTCTTTCTGTTTTGTCCAATCGGTTGATTGTTACCCCCAAACTTCGTTGGCAATGCTTTGTACCAGTGCAATTTTAGCCCATTGCTCTTCTTCGGTAAGTTTGTTGCCTATCTCGCATGAGGCAAATCCACATTGCGGGCTGAGGCATAAACGTTCTAAGGGAATATATTTGGCGGCCTGGTGAATGCGGTCGATGATGGTTTGACGGTCTTCGAGTTTGGGGTTTTTGGTAGTAATAAGGCCCAACACAACTTTCTTGCTTGCCGGCACATATTTTAATGGTTCAAAGCCACCTGAGCGTTCATCATCATATTCCAAATAGAACGCATTGACCTTCTCTTGGGCAAAAAGGATTGGCGCAACCCTGTCGTAAGGGCCTTTTGCAGCCCATGTAGAATGGTAATTCCCTCGGCAGACGTGGGTGTTGACAACTAAGTCGGAAGGCAGATTTTCAAGCGACTTGTTGTTGACTTCAAGGTAGATGTGCATCAATTCTTCCACATCATAACCGCACCCGGTCATTGTTTTCCAGAAATCGGTGTCGCATACCATGCCCCAAGTGCAGTCGTCAAATTGTATGTTGTGGCACCCCGCAGCATAAAGTTCCTCGATTACTGTGCGGTAAGCGGCTGCAATGTCGTTGATGAGTACTTCGTGGTCGGGATAAAATCGGAGTGTGTTCTTTGTGTTCTCCTCTCCGCGGAATAATTCGGCGTAGAATTGTGACGGAGAAGGAATTGTTTGGCGAGCGACTACACCATTGCTCTCAAATTGCTTGACGTATTTGAAGTGTTCTACAAACGGGTGATTCTCTCCACTTATCTTTCCTGTAACGATACACGACCCCTTTGTGGTTTCTTCTCCATGAAACTGGTAACCGTGGTCGAGTTCGATGTGTTCCACACCATTCAGTCCCCACATGAAGTCGAGGTGCCAGTAGCTGCGTCTGTATTCTCCGTCAGTGATGACTTTTAATCCTGCTTCTTTTTGTTTGCTGATCAGGGCCGCAATACATTTGTCTTCGATAGTCTTGAGTCCTTCTGAATCGATCTCTCCGTTTTCAAAAGCGGCTCTTGCTACTTTAATCTCTTGTGGACGTAGGAAACTTCCCACGATGTCTGCCCTAAAGGGGGCGTTGCTTGTTTGATATGTCATTGTTCTCAATTTTTTAGTTTGCGGTTGCAAAGTTATAGTATTCTCTTTTATCAGAAAATAGTATTGCTTAATACAGGAAAATATACTATATTTGCATATCAAACTGCTTTATTGCAGAATGTAGTCCTTTAGAGTGTTATTATTGCAGAATGGAAAATTTAGACAAGACCGATAAGGCAATCTTGCGCGCTTTGCAGGTTAATGCAAAACTTACGACCAAAGAACTGGCAGACAAGGTGCATTTATCTTCCTCCCCCACATTCGACCGTCAAAAGCGTTTGGAACGTGAGGGGTATATTAAAAAGTATGTGGCTTTAGTGGACTCCCGCAAGGTTGGGAATAACATCATTATTTGGTGCAATATTCGTTTGAAGCAACATACGCATGACTATATCAAGGAATTTATGGATGCTGTACAGAATATTGAGGAAATAACGGATTGCTACAATACAAGTGGCGATTTTGATTTTCTTATAAAGGTGCATACGCGCGACATGGAGGCATATCAAGACTTTATGTTGAACACTTTGGGCAAGATGCATTGCCTGGGAAGTTTGAATAGTGTGTTTGTTATCGGAAACGTGAAATCCACAACGGAAGTTCCTATAAAGGAATGACCTTGACGCACAAACAACAATATACGATACAACAGCCGCCTTACGCACAGACTCTTTGCCGTGTGCGCAAGGCGGTTTTTTGGGTGCTTTGGGGAGGTGGCGGAATATGCTGTTGAACCGTTGCTGATCAATAATGAATTCAAAACTGATTGTCGGCAAGCAGAGCCTTGTAGATGTCGGCGTCTTCGGTACAGAAACAGCATATTGTGACATCGCCCTCGAACTTGTTTTGGGTGATGTATTCTTTAATCACGTTGATAGCAATTTGCGCAGCCCTTTGTTTGGGGAAATGGTAGACGCCAGTGCTGATGCAAGGAAAGGCTATGCTTTTTAGCCCATGCTGTGCCGCAATGTCGAGAGAAGTGCGGTAGCAGGAGGCAAGCAACTCGTCCTCGCCCTGATCGCCACCGTGCCATACCGGACCAACGGTGTGTATGATTTTTTTGCACGGCAGGTTGTAGCCTTCCGTTATTTTGCTCTGCCCTGTGGGGCAACCGCCCAAGGTGCGGCATTCGGCTAAAAGCTCTTTGCCGGCAGCGCGGTGTATGGCGCCATCGACGCCGCCGCCTCCAAGCAATGAGGTGTTGGCGGCATTGACAATGGCATCAATGCGCAGACGTGTGATGTCGCCAACCACGATATTAAGACTGTGGGTTGTGTGCTTCATAAAACGATATTCTAACCAATCGCTGTCGCGATTGTTGGACATGATGTTGTAAAATTCTTCGAAGGTGTATTGGTAGTCAAGTCCTTTGTAGTCGGCTTTAATGGGGGGCGAATCGTAGTCGCGCTCTGTGCAGACGGGCTTCATTTTATTGTCGAGCCCGATGGGGTGGTACATGGCTGTGCTCCATTCTTCACTCAATGAGTAGCCGTGAACTTTTATGTGGTGAAATATATGGGTGATGGTGTTAGAAGCCGTAGGGATTCATGCGCTTGTAGCGGTCGTTCATTTCGTTTTCGATGTTGGTGTATTCGCCATCAAGGCTTTTGCCCTTGTCGGGGTCAAGTTCGAGAGAGCGCTTGAGGTCCTCGGCAGCACCTGCTACGTCCTTCAAATGATTTTTGACGGCACCACGTGCTTTGTAGGCTGCGGCAAAGTCGGGGCGTTGCTCAATGGCCTCGTTGTAGAGTGCGAGAGCCTTGTCCCATTGTGCCGTTTGCTGGTAGATGCTGCCTAACTTCAGAATGGCATCGTCGCAGAAAGGGTTGAGAACCTGCACTTGCTTGAGGTCGGCAATGGCCTCGTCGGTTTTGCTCAATGCAGCGTAAGCCTCGGCGCGTAACAACAGGTAGTCGGTGTTTTCGGCGTCGGCTTTGACCAAACTTTCGGCATCGGTCAGCACCTCGTTCCATTGCGACATGTCTTTGAGCACGTTGGCTCGCAAAAAAAGTGCTTGTTCGTAGTCGCTGCGCAAGGTGAGGCATTGTGTGAGGTGGGCAATGGCCATAAAGTCGTCGTGCAGCCCGTGGTCGGCCTCGGCCATCAGGTAAAGGGCGCGTGGCTCATCGGCATGTTGCTGGGTGATACGCTGACAGGTTTCGCGCTCGTTGGCATATTGGCCAAGTTTGCCTTGTGTTTGAGCCAGTAGCAGGTCAACTTCGAGTGTATCCTCGTCTGAGGTTGAAATCTCCTGCAACAGGGGCAGTGCTTGTTCATAATTCTGCATGCGCAGATACACTTCGGCCAGGAAACTGACGGTGCGCAATTCGCGCTTGATGTCGAGTGCGGCTTTCAAACATTTTTCGGCGTATGCGGCTTCGCCCATTTGCATGGCGCGTACACCGTCGTCGCGCAATGTTTCGTATTGGCTTTCGGGGGTTGGTTTGCTGTTGCCAAATATTGATGATAATATGCCCATATTGAAAAGTAAGTGTTTACCCGTTGGCGGAATTGTTGGTTGACGGGTTGACAAGTTGACGGGTTTACGAGTAAGTAAGTTGTTATACAACTACTTAAGGCCAGAGTGGCAAGATGCTTAAAAAAGACTTGGCCAACTTACCTGTTTCCCCGTTAACTTGTCAACTTGTTTACTTATTCAGCCAACGCGTAAGTGTTTCTAATTATTTTAATATAGTCAGCAAGCGGGCTTTGTGGTATTGACAATGTGCTGTTGGGGCACCGGCACTTCAATGTGAATTAGGTGCCGATAGCCAGCTTGCAGTTGCTTGTTCTATGCAAACTTACAAAAAAACTGCAACATCTCGGTGCACGTGGCGCAGAAGTGTTGCAGTAGTTATGTGTAAGTGTGTATAAGAATGTGTCGTGCAGGGTGTTATCCGTAGATAACCTTGCCGTGTTCGTCTTCGTAGGGCTTCATGTCCTTTGCATATTGGTTCATGGCGCGAAGGCTCATGCCCATTGATGAGAAGCCACCATCGTGGAAGAGGTTCTGCATGGTTACTTTGCGGGTAAAGTCGGAGAACATCATCACGCAGTAGTCGGCGCAGTCCTCGGCACTGGCATTGCCCAGAGGCGACATCTTGTCGGCAAAGTCCATCATGTTGTCAATCTCCTTGATGCCCTTGCCAGCGGTTGTGGCGGTGGGGCTCTGTGAGATGGTGTTGATACGTACGTGCTTTTCGCGGCCATAGATGTAGCCAAATGAGCGTGCAATGCTTTCGAGCATGCTCTTGGCATCGGCCATGTCGCTGTAGCCGTAGAATGTGCGCTGCGAGGCTACGTAGGTGAGGGCTATCACAGAACCATACTCGGCAATGGCGTCAAGCTTCTTGGCGCTCTGAAGCATCTTGTGGAATGAGATGGCAGAGATGTCGAGTGTCTTTTGCAGATAACCATAGTCGAGGTCGTCGTATGTGCGGTGCTTGCGCACGTTGGGGCTCATGCCGATAGAGTGGAGCACAAAGTCGATCTTACCGCCAAGAACCTCCATGCTCTTTTGAAACACGTTGGTAAGGTCGTCAACATTTGTAGCATCGGCGGGAATGATGGTGGCACCAATTTCCTCGGCCAGTTTATCGAGCGTGCCCATGCGCAGTGCCATGGGGGTGTTGCTAAGCGTGATTTGTGCGCCTTCTTCGGCAGCCTTCTTGGCCACCTTCCAGGCGATAGAGTCTTCGTTGAGCGCGCCGAAGATGATGCCGCGCTTGCCTTTCAGTAAGTTGTGAGTCATAATACGTTGAGTAGCTTTGTGAAGATAGCTGCTTGTTAACACATGGTAGCGTATCTTTCAAATTTCGTGCGCAAAATTACTGCTTTTGTGCAAAATGAGCAAATAAAGCCTTGCTTTTCTGTTACGGGTGGTTCTAATAATTCTGAAATAGGGATTTGTGCGCTCTCGGAAGTGCATTTTTGAAAGTTTGTGAGGGAGCATAGCGGGCTATGTGACCGAACAAACTTTCAAAAAGGCACTTCTGAGAGCGTGCAAATCACATTTCAGAATGCCAGAACTCTAAAAACAGAATTTTTAGAACCACCCTTACTCTATTACCAAAACGATGGTTTCGTGTGGCTTGACACGGCCCTTCCATCGTTTGGCGTTACTTGCTATTTGCTTGTGCTGCCACACATCGCGCACCTGGTGTTTGCCTTCGATGCCCAAGGCTGCGAAGTCGGCTGTGAGGGTGAGCGGTTGGTCTGCTGTGTTGAGCAGGGCTATGGCATGGCGTTCGCCAGTGAGCTTGCGCACATAGATTTGATAGTCGTTGTTGAACACTTTGCGCTGAGCCGCCAGGCCGAGGCTGTCTTGATTGATGGCAATGATTTCGGGATTGAGCAAAATGCGGCGGTCGGCAGGCGTGAGCTTGCGCAGGTCGTTGGTCATGGCCAAAGGCGATGACATCATGCACCACATGCTCATTTGTGTTTGATATTCGGTATCGCTGCAACCTGTGCCACCTAAGTCGCTCGATGGGCCGCCCTTGCCTCGTAGTCCGACCACGAGCATGTCCATGTCGGGCCACTGTGTGTGGTTGACGTAGGACGCCAATGGGGCTGTGACGTTGATGATGTCGAGTATGCCCATTCCGCCCTGTTTGACCACATCTTTCCACATGTCGCGCACATCGTAGCTTGTGCGCCATAGCTGTCCGCCTACTTGTGCGCACCACTCTTCGGCTTGTCGCTGTCCCCACTCGCACACACCGAGTGCGATGTCGCGTCCCGACTTTTGCAGTGCGGTGGCCATGGCGTGGTAGCGCTGGCGTGCAGTGGCGCTGTCTTCGGGGGCATTGCAGTAGTCGTATTTGAGGTAGTCGATGCCCCATGAGGCAAATGTGCGTGCATCTTGTTCTTCAAAGCCCAAACTGGCTGTGGCGCCAGCGCAGGTGAGTTGTGCGGCATCAGAGTAAATGCCAAGTTTCAAACCTTTGTTGTGCACGTAGTCGGCAAGGGCCTTGATGCTTGAAGGAAACTTTTGTGGGTCGGGAATAATGTTGTTGTGCATGTCGCGTCCGCCTTGCCAAAGATCATCGATAAAGATGTATTTGTAACCGGCAGCGGCTAAGCCTTCGCTCACCATGGCGTCGGCTGTCTCGCGAATGAGTTGTTCGTTGATGTCGCCCTTGAACAAGTTCCATGTCATCCAGCCCATTGGTGGGGTGGGGCATAGTTGGCTGCGGCTTGTGGCACTCTGTGCATTGGCGTTGAGGCCTGCGGCCGAAAGTAATAATGAGAGTAAAACTTTGTGTGTCATGAATGTTGGGATATGGTGTGTAACTTGAACACTATCACTATATTATTAGTAATATAAATCGAGTAGTACGGGCAGGTGGTCGCTAAATCCGCCCTGATGAAAGTTGCCGAGATAGGTGCGGAAGGGATGCGTGCCGTTTCCTTTTTTGTCGGGTTTGAGCAGGAAGGGAAAATCCGCCAACTTGCACGAGCTTTGTTCGATATGGAGTGCATCGGGACGTGTGGCGTGCAACAGAGGGGCGTTGACTATAAAATGGTCGAGTTGCGACCACTCACCTTGATACTTGTAGGTGCCGGCCACATCGTTGCGTCCTTTCATGTTATGCGTCAGCAGGTATAATTGGTTAGTGTTTGCAACGTGTGCGGAGGCGGTGTGCGGCAAGCATACATGAAGGCCCTCGTCAAACACCGCACTGGGGTAGCTTGTGTTGAAGTCGCCTGTAATGACTATTTGTGGGTGCTGCCGCATTGCAGCCAAACTGTCAACCAAATGGCGCATGGCTTTGGCCACGCTCAATCGGTAGTGTTGGGCAGGCCTGCCTCCGCGTTGGCTGGGCAGGTGGCAGACTATCACGTCGAGTGTGTCGCCGCTTGTTACTTGTCCGGCCACGTGCAGCACATCGCGTGTTTGACGCGGCTTGTGGCCTGCGGGCGGTGCAATGCGCAGTGTGTCCTTGACAAATGGGCGGAACCGGTAGGGCAGATACATCAAAGCTACGTTGATGCCGCGGGCATCGTTGGCGTGTGTGATAATAAATTCATAGCCAATCTTATGAAGCTTCGTGCGTTTGGTAAGGTCGTACAGCACACTGTCATTCTCAACCTCAGCCAAAGCTACAATGTCTACCGGGCTGCTACCACCAGCAGCTGCTATGACGCTGCCAATGCGTACTAACTTGCGCCAGTAATGATGTGCATTCCAATGGTGTTCGCCTTGTGGTGTGAAATCTGTGTCAGACTTGCCCACGGCATGTAGCGTGTCGAACAGATTTTCGACATTGTAGGTCATGATGCGTAACCTGTCGCGTGATTGTGCCTGTATGGTGTTTATGCCGAGGAAAAGTAGCAAGAATATGATGACGGGGACTTTATTCATGGTGGTAGGGTTCACCGCGCAATATGGTCATGGCGCGGTAAATTTGTTCGACAAAGAACAAGCGTACCATTTGGTGTGAGAAGGTCATTTTGGAGAGTGACACCTTTTCGCGTGCCAACTTGTAGATGGTAGGCGAGAAACCATAGGGGCCGCCAACTACAAATACAAGACGGCGGGCAACCTGGCTCTGCTTCTTTTCGATATAAGCAGCAAACTCTACAGATCGGAATTCTTTGCCGCCCTCGTCAAGCAGTACCACGTAGTCGCCTTCGCGCAACTGCTTTTGCAACAGGTCGCCTTCACGCTCCTTTTGCTGTTCGGGCGTGAGTGCTTTGGTGTTTTTGAGTTCGGGAATAACCTCCATGTCAAAGGGTATGTAATGCTTCACGCGGTTGGCGTAGTCATTGATTAGGGCTGTGAGATGCTTGTCTACCGTTTTGCCAATAACAAGAAATAGTACTTTCATAATGTTGCAAAGGTAATGTAAAACGTTTAATATGACAAAGATAAGCTGTATGTTTTAAGCGGTTTGTCATGCCAATGATCATAAGCTGTTTTTGCGCATCGACGAAAGTGGCGAATAGTGCTGGCCGTGAAAAGTGTGTAAAAACACGCTCAGAAAGCGCACTACAACGTGACTAAATGACTAACTTTGCACCCAATATGAACGAAGATAATTATTTATACTCACAACCGGTGCTCGACTTTGTGACGGTCAGTACAGAATATTGCAAATACCTTGAGCAATGCGAGGGTAAGGAATTGGACGACTTGCTGCGTGTGATGCGTGGCTTGCTGCCGATGATATACTTGAAGGCCACATTGTTGGGGGATGTGCCTGATGCTGCAGGTTGGAATGAAAAGAAACTAACTGAGGCTGATTATGATTTCGTACGCGGCGCAGTGGCGCAGATAATGGGCGAAAAAGATGATTTTCTCGACGTGTTTGTTGAGGATTTCAGATATTCGGAGCACCCCGTGCTGTGTACGGTCAGCGAAAATTTGGCTGATGTGTATCAGCAGCTGCGCGAACTTGTTGAGGCTTTCCGCGAAGGCTATGAGGAGTCCATGCAAGTGGCCTTGTATGATGTGATGGACGAGTTTAAGATGCAATGGGGACAGAAACTGCTCAATGCATTGCGTGCCATACACGATGTGAGTGTAAACTTGAATAACTAAAGATGTATACAACCAACGTGCGTCAGTTATTTGTTAGAACAGACAAGAAATTTATCCCGTCATTGCCACGCTACGCTTTTGATGGCAAAATATATGTTGTGCAAAGCGAAAACGAGGCAGAACGCGCGGTCGAGGTATTGAAGAAATCGCCGATATTGGGTATAGACACCGAGACACGCCCTACCTTTCGCAAGGGAGAAAGTCATAAGGTAGCCTTGCTACAGGTGGCCAATGAGCAGATGTGCTTTTTGTTCAGAATGAACGAAATAGGCTTTTTGCCATGTATGGCTAACCTCCTGGCAAGCCCCGACGTGCTAAAAGTCGGCCTCTCACTTAAGGACGACTTTTTAATGTTGCGCCGTCGCAATAGCGATTTCAAACCAGGTGGCTATATTGACCTGCAGGATTATGTCAAGCAAATGGGCATACAGGATATGAGTCTGCAAAAGTTGTATGCCAATGTTTTTCACAAGCGCATATCTAAAAGTGCCCAACTCTCAAATTGGGAGGCAGACGTGTTGACGGAATCGCAAAAGGTATATGCTGCAACAGATGCTTACACTTGCATTCAACTGTACAAGGAATTAAAGCAACTGAAAGCTACAAATGATTATGAACTGGTAGGCCCCGAAGCCTCAAACACTAATAACAGCAATGAAGCAAAAGAAGCATAATAGTATGCCGGTGGCCGATATGCCGGTCATGACCGATAATTATGATGGTTCTATAACGACGTTATTCCTGCGTCGCGGAAAGAGTGAGAGCCTCAAACGTTTTCACCCATGGGTATTCTCAGGTGCCATAGCAGGTGCCAATGGCAAATTGAACGAGGGTGATGTTGTGCGCATTGTGTCGAACGAAAACGAGTTGATGGGCTATGGCCATTACCAAATAGGTTCGATAGCTGTGCGTATGCTTACCTTTAGGGAAGAAAAGATTGACCACGCATTTTGGGTGACACGCTTGTCAGAGGCCTTACGCTTGCGCAAAGCTTTGCAACTTACGGGGCGTGCCGACAACAACATTTATCGCTTGGTGCATGGCGAAGGCGATCGCTTGCCAGGGCTTGTAATAGATGTATACGGCAAAACGGCAGTGATGCAAGCACACTCTGTGGGTATGCACATGAGCCGTGAGCAAATAGCCGATGCCTTGATTGAAGCCTCAGAAGGCTTGATAGAAAACGTGTATTACAAGTCAGAAACCACCTTGCCCTTTAAGGCCGATTTACACCAAGAAAATGGTTTTTTACGCGGACACGATGAGGGAAACGTGGCTGTTGAAAACGGCTTGAAGTTTCACATTGACTGGCTGCGTGGACAGAAAACGGGCTTCTTTGTAGACCAACGCGAAAATCGCTCATTGCTCGAACACTATGCCAAGGGGCGCAATGTGCTGAACATGTTCTGCTACACAGGTGGCTTCAGTGTGTACGCCATGCGCGGTGGGGCAAATTTGGTGCACTCGGTCGACTCATCGGCAAAGGCCATAGACCTTACCCGTGCCAATGCCGAGATGAACTTTCCGGGTGATGCACGTCATGAGGCTTTTGCCGAAGATGCCTTCAAATTCTTGGAGCAAGCTGGCAGCAACTACGACCTCATAGTGCTTGACCCCCCTGCCTTTGCCAAGCACAAGGACGCTTTGCCACGTGCGCTGAAGGGGTATACGCGTCTTAATGCCATCGCCTTTCGCAAGATTAAGCCGGGCGGCATTGTGTTTACATTCAGTTGCTCGCAAGCTGTGAACAAGGATCAATTCCGTTTGGCAGTGTTTACGGCAGCGGCGCAGAGCGGACGACACGTGCGCATATTGCATCAGCTGCATCAACCGGCAGACCACCCCATCAACATATATCATCCCGAGGGCGAATATTTGAAAGGCTTGGTGCTTGAAGTGGAATAATGAGTTAGTAAAACAGAGTAAGTAGGTAGGAGTACAAGATTGGTTTTACATTGAAAGAGAATACCTGCTAATAATGGGCTGGCAAGCATAATGACTTGATATTGTATATGCGTGTCAGCCCATTAATGTCTTTTGTAGAATATAGTGGCAGTATCGTCGCCCAAATTCAGTAGCTTTATGAGAAACAGATTACAACACACACATATATTGACGGCCTTACTGGTGCTTGTCATCATTGTGTCAAGTGCCATATGGGGTGGGGCTTGGTATTTGATAGATTATGCTTTGAAGCCAGGCGACCGTTCGCGCAACGAACAGTTGGCTTGGGCTGAAATGGACAGCCTTTATCCTGGCATGGCCGCATGGCGTGACTCCCTGCAAGCGGTCCATGCGTTGCGTGACACTTTTATAATAGCCAAGGACGGGGCGCGTGTGCATGCGTGGTATGTGAGGGCTGCGCGTCAAACGGCAGCCACGGCTTTGCTCGTGCATGGTTACACCGATTGCAGCATACGCATGATGCCATTAGGGCGAATGTATAATCGCAATTTGCAGATGAACATCATCGTGCCCGATTTGCGCAATGCGGGGCGTACTGATGGCGACCACTTCCAGATGGGGTGGTTTGACCGCTATGATGTGCGGCAGTGGGCAGAGGCGGCACCGGCGTTGTTCGGCGACTCAGTGCGTTTGGTAGTGCATGGCGTGTCGATGGGAGCAGCCACCACCATGATGCTGTCAGGCGACAGCGATTTGCCGGTTTCCATCAAGGCCTTTGTTGAAGACTGCGGCTACACTTCGGTAGATGAGCAGTTTGGCAAGGAATTAAAGGAACGCTTCGGTTTGCCAGTCTGGCCGTTAATACCTGTAGCTTCGCAGCTGTGCCAATGGCGTTATGGTTGGAATTTTTACGAAGCCTCAGCCCTCAATCAAGTGCGCCATTGCACCAAACCCATGTTGTTTATTCATGGCACGGCCGACAAGTTCGTGCCCACACGCATGGTCTATCCGTTGTACCAAGCTAAGCCTGGTTACAAAGAACTTTGGTTGGCACCCCGTGCGGAACATGCAAGAAGCTACTGGCTTTATCCCGACGAATACACACAACGTGTACAACAGTTTGTTAAGCGTGCGGGAATATGATGATGATGCCCGTTTGAAGTTGTAGTAATAATGCGCGCGTAACATGTTGTAATATGCTTTCTGCTACAACGCGCTCTAAAGGCAAAGTCCGCTTTATTTCATGTGTTGTGAAATAAAGCGGACTTTGTGTGTATTATGTAATTGTCAATGCCAACGATTTACTTCGTTGTGGCGTTCTTCTTAACTGTCGTTTTGCGGGCTGGCGCTTTGCGCTTGGCGGCAGGGGTAGCTTGTGGCTTTGATGCTTCTTCTGCTTCAACAGGCGAAACCTCAGATTTTGGGGCCTCCTCCTTTTCAAAACGTGCGAGCATGTTCTGAAGTTTGGAAATTTCCTTGTCCTTCAAAGCCAACTCATCACCTTGGTTCTTGATGGTAGTAAGCAAAGAGTTAAGTTCCTCGTTATCAATGTCAAGCGGATAGCGTTCGTTTACGCGTGTAATGAAGTCGCCCAAAATATTCATATAATTGGTAAACGCATCGTAGGGCGAATCGTAGATGCCGCGGTAGCCACCATAGCTGTTGGGCTTGGTGCTCATAAAACGCAGATTGTTCGATGCTTGCAGATAGTCAAAGTCCTGCATCAGTCGGCGGTCACGGCAAATGCGTACGCGGTCGGCAATTGAGTAAAGCTTGTTGAATGCTTCGCGTTGCATCACGTTGCCCAACCATGGTGACATGTCGCGTTCTTCGTCTACCCACGAGGTGGGGTAGGTTACGGTCAAGTCGCCGGCCGACTTCACGCGGCCACATATATCAGACGGCGTGCTGAAGGTAATGCCGCGCTGCTTGAATTGGGCGGGCAGAGCCTTCATAAATTCGAGAATGTTTGATGACAATGGCTGGAAGATGCCGAGTGCGCAAAGCTCCATAAAGATGTTGATAACTTGTTCCTCCTCGGGCAACTGGGCAACCCAGTCTGCGTAAGTATCGGCAAAGAGTGGATATTCACTCCATGACGAGTCATTGAAGCGGAAAGAAATGTCCTCGGAGAGTGAGTAGTCGCGCAACAGCAATTTAAGGCGTGGGTCGCGGCAGCAGTTATACACAAAGTGCGGGCTTTTCCAACCTAACACATGCTTGGCGCCTTCGGCCAACATGCCCTTGAAACCCATTGAAGCCACAAGTTCGCCAATGTCGTCAGAATAAATAAGACATGAGTTGCGGAAAATCTTGGGCTCTTGTCCGAAGAGCGATTTTACCTTCTTGCAAAGGCGCTGCACCTCGTCGCGGAAAGTATCTTCGTTGATAAGTGAAGAAAAACCGTGTGAGTAAGGTTCGGCCAAAAACTCTACACAACCCGTGTCGTTGAGCTTTTGTAGCAATTCAATACATTGTGGGGCGTGATTTTCAAGCTGTTCGATGGCGCAGCCAGACAGCGAAATGGCACATTTGAATTCACCTGGGTTAGCTTCAGCCATTTCGATGAGCGTTTGAAGGGCAGGTACGTATGAGCGTTCTGCAGTTTCTGAAATAGAACGCGCATTCTCGTAGTCATCATAATAGTAATGATCCGTGCCGATATCGAAAAAGCGGTAGCGCTTCAGGTGGATATTCTGGTGTATTTCAAAATATAGACAAACTGTTTTCATGATGTCGGTATGTTGATGGTGTGTGCGGCCCATGTTTGCAGGCAGCGACACTTAGTTATCATTTTATAAGGTTGCAGTAAACATCGTAGATGCGTTTTCCAACTTTCTCCCAAGTGATTTGGTCAACCTCCTTTTTGCCTTCCACTTTAAGGTATTCGTGCAGCGACTCATTGGTACATATAGAGTACATGGCATCGGCCATGGCATTGATGTCCCAATAATCGGTTTTGATGCACTTGTCAAGGATTTCGGCGCAACCACTTTGCTTCGAAATAATAGAAGGAACGCCACATTGCATAGCCTCAAGCGGAGATATGCCAAAAGGCTCACTCACCGAAGGCATTACATACACATCGGAGTCGGCAAAGGCCTCGTACACTTGTTTGCCACGCATAAATCCCGGAAAGTGAAATCTGTCGGCAATGCCGCGGGCTGCTACCATGTTAATCATATCGTTCATCATGTCGCCCGAACCGGCCATGCAAAACCTGATGTTATGTGTGCGCTGCAGCACAAGCGATGCTGCCTCAACAAAGTATTCAGGTCCCTTTTGCATAGTGATGCGCCCCAGGAAGGTTACCACCTTCTCTTTGCGGTGCTCGTGTGCCTTACGTTTCTCCTCTACCATGTTCAGAATGTCGCTCGAGAGCGGATATACGGCATTGTGCATGGTCACCACCTTGGCAGGGTCCTGATGGTAGTGGTTGATAACGGTTTGCCGTGTAAGTTCAGACACACACATGATGCAGTCGGCGTGGTCCATGCCGTCCTTTTCAATTCCATACACAGTGGGGTTAACGTGTCCGCGTGAGCGGTCAAAGTCGGTAGCGTGCACATGAATGACCAAAGGTTTGCCACTCACATTCTTTGCATGAATGCCGGCAGGGTAGGTGAGCCAGTCGTGTGCGTGAATGATGTCGTACTCTTGCTGGCGTGCAATGACACCAGCCACAATAGAGTAGTTGTTGATTTCGTCCTGCAGGTTATCGGGATAGCGTCCAGAAAACTCAATGCAGCCCAAGTCATCGGTCAAGCGGTAATTAAAGTCGGCATAAATATTGTCGCGCAGTTGATAGTAAAGCTCAGGCGACATACGGTCACCCAAACGCTGCTTTACGTAGTCGTAGTCCACGTCGCGCCATACGACAGGCGTTTCGCTCATGCCGATGATGTTCATAAAGCTCTTGTCCTCATCGCCCCAGGGTTTAGGCAGACAAAAAGTGATATGAACGTCCGGCTGCAGCGACAGCCCTTTAGTGATGCCGTAGCTGGCTGTACCCAACCCACCAAGAATATGCGGGGGAAATTCCCAGCCAAACATAAGAACTTTCATAACGTTTCGTTTTGTGGAAGGTGACAAGCTGTGAACTCCGTTACAGGTAAGGTTCACTGGCTTGAGCATTCACCTTATTCCATGGCATTATTATATTTTTCAAGTAATCGCAGTGCGCGCAATATGCCGCTCACATTCATGGCAAAGGAAATAGCCCCACGTCCGTGGAAGGGTGGATTGCCGTCAAAGAGTTCGGGGATTGTGCCAATGCAATGATAGAAGAGTTCCTCTTCAAATCCAATCAGTTTGCGTTCAATATAGTTGACACCGCTCATGCGGTAAACGCGCAGGTACGCTTCGAGGTAGAAACCAGTGAGCCAAGGCCAGGCAGTGCCTTGGTGATAGGCCAGGTCGCGTTGCGTTTGCGGTCCAACGTACATGGGGTTGTAGCCGCCGCTCTGTGGTGAGAGTGAGCGAATGCCCTTGGGGGTGACAAGCTCCTTGGTACAGATGTCGAGCACCGACTTGCGCTCTTTCATGTCGAGTGGCGAATAGTCAAAGGCAATGGCAAAGAGCTGGTTGGGGCGTACGCTCCAATCCATCATCTGTCCGTCAACATAGTCAAGCAGGTAGCCGTATTCGTTAAGGAACACCTCCTTGAATGAGCGTGCCACTTTCTCGGCCAATTTGCCCACTTCGTCTTTCAGTCCGGCATACTCTTCCTGTCCGTTCTCCTCAATCAGTTGCTCAAAGAACTTGAGCGCATTGTACCAAAGTGCGTTAAACTCTACTATATAGCCTGAGCGTGGCACGATGGGGCGTCCGTCAGACTGAGAGTTCATCCACGTAATGGCACGGTCGCGTCCATTGGCATAGAGCAGTCCGTTATCATGAACAAAGAGGTTGGGGTGCTGCCCATTGCTAATAAAGTCCATGATGTGTTTGAACAACTTGCCGTACTTTTCGTAACAATCCTTGCGCGATGTATATTTGCTATATTGCTGTATGGTCCACGTAGCCCAGAGCAAGGTGTCAGGTTGCTCCATTTCGTAGATGCCAATCGACATGGGCTCTTTGTTGATAAAGTTGTAGATGGCTTTCGAGGCCGTTTCCATATAAGCTTCGAAACGGTCCTTTTCGCCTATGGCCAAAGTCAGGCCCGGCATCGATATAAATGTGTCGCGGGCACGTGGCTTAAACCAGGGGTAACCAGCCAGAATGTACGACTCATCGTCTTTATTGACCCGGAATTGGTGTGCGGCATTAACAAGGCAGTGGTAAAAGCTGTCGCGGTGGTCGATATTGTCCACCTCGTTTTGGCGGAGAACATCAATCTGTTCTGGCTCAATGGGTGCAACGCCAGCGCTGAATGTAATGCTCTCGCCTTTCTTGATAGGCATTTCAAAATATCCTGGCACGAACAAATCTTCCGAGGCATTATAGCCGCGTTCGCGCTCTTTGGGGTAATCAAGTCCCCTGTACCAGTCGGGGCAATATTTCCATTCGGCTTTGGTGCTTGTTTGCATGTACAAGTCGGGGTAACCCTGATACAGACACATGCGAATGCCATTTTCCACTTCGTCGTAGCTTCGGTTGGCCACATTGTTCTCATGTGTCCATTGTCTTACGCTGCGGAAGGCCAAGAACGGGCGCAAGCGCAAAGTCGTTTCGGAGTGGGCGTCAAGCAATGTGTAGCGTACGTAAATTCGGTAAATAGATGTGTCAAACACAATTTGTTTCTTAAGTAGTACGCCTCCCACACGATAAGTCCATGTGGGCACTTGCTCCCATTCAAAACTGACAATGTATTTGTGCCCCTTTGGGCTGTAGTTCTCACCTTGGTATTTGTGCAGACCAAGGTTAAATTCAGCACCATGCTGAATAATGGTTTCATCAAGTGATGAAAGCAGCACATGATTTTCGTCGTCAAGCTCTGGCACGGGCATGACGAGCAGACCATGATATTTTCGAATGTTGCAGCCGACCAAAGTCGTAGAGCAGTAAGCCCCCGACCGGTTTGTGATGAGCATCTCCTTGTAGAGCGACTCCTGTAAGTTGGTCATTTGCGCCTTGTCAAATCTAAGATAGCACATGGCGATATATGATTTTAAGGTTCGTAATCAGTACGGATTTTCTTTTGGTTCTCAAAAGTATGAAAAAAAAAGTACAGCCAAAAGGTTTTTACGCGAAAAATGCTTTTCTTCGCGTTTTTGTAACTCCGTTATACAAAATGACATGAAAAGTTTGGCTAATTTTAATGTTATCACTACTTTTGCCATGTATAGGGGCTTTTAAGAAAGGCTCTTGGTGGCAGTCTGTTAAAATGAAGTAACAGGCACAATGCCACACAATATAAATACACGAAACTGACACTTATATTCTAATAAAAAGCACAGGTGCTTTGGACACATGACAAGGTTAGACAATTTTGACAAGCAGCGGGCTGCGCGCTCGCTGAAGGGTTTGTGGGAACTGTTGGACGCTGATGAACGGCAGTTCTTGATAAACAATTTGAGAGTTGAGCGTTTCAAAAAAAACGAAATTATATATAAGGAGGGTGATCAGCCAACCAATTTGCTTTGTTTGCTTTCGGGCAAAGTAAAAATATATCGTGAGGGCTTGGGGGGTCGGATTCTGATAAACCGTGTGTTGCGTGCCGTACAGTATTTTGGCTATCGGGCCTCAATGGCAGGAGAGGCATACATCACCTCCGCTGCCGCATTCGAGGAGAGTGTAATTGTCATCGTGCCAATGCTTGCCTTGTATCATCTGATGGATAGCAATACACGCCTGTGTCACTTTTTTATGCACGCTTTGGCGGCAGATCTTGGCAAGGCCGACCAACGCGTTGTAAGCATCACTCAAAAGCACGTGAGAGGGCGTTTGGCTGAAACTTTGCTCGATTTGCTTGATGTCTATGGTTATGGCAATGATGGCGAAACACTCGACTTGCACATCACGCGTGAGGATATGGCCAATCTCTCAAACATGACCACAAGCAATGCCATACGCACATTGTCGGCTTTTGCCGATGAAGGGCTTGTCGAGGTGCACGGCCGCTTTATTAAACTGATTGATGTGGAGGCATTGCAGAGCATATCAAATAATGGGTAAGATTATATATAAGTAGGTGTTCAATGAAGATATAATTTTGAACACCTACTTAATTGTATTATTGCTTAAGTTCAAAAGTTTGCATTCGGTATGGCCGGAGCCTTTTCGTGTGGGGGCTTCGGATTTTTTTATCTCTAAAAAGTAAAACGCTTGTCAAACCAATTTGACTCAGAAACGTGGCCTTGGTCGTTTAGACGGGTACGGCCTAAATCACCGTGCAAGGCGAATGCAATCAAGCTTGCTTGAATTGCTGAGCCGCAGCCGATGAT